>Ga0325404_1006279_pt1 | contig 12490 bp, 2 predicted proteins | sample PopdelMetagenome_18_FD_205664 | JGI IMG/M metagenome (GOLD analysis project Ga0325404, IMG submission 205664) | Populus deltoides microbial communities from Bellville, Georgia, United States - Xylem-Control-R1 | ecosystem: Host-associated > Plants > Phyllosphere > Stem > Wood/Secondary xylem... | reverse complement strand
GTGTTTGGATATGTTGAATGGAAAATAATATAAATGAAATTCAAATTGGAATGTGTGACTAATAATGATTGTTATGTGGAGTTATAGGAGAAGCGTGCGGGACAAAACTCGACTTCTCGAGAACTTAGACAATAAAAGTTAAGGTAAGAGATTTACCCTCTCTAGCCTATTAATTTAATTAAACATGCTTTTGAAATTGTTAAATTTACAATGGTTAATTGATTGTGTTATGTATTGTATTATTAATTGATGGCTTAAACAAAAATTGGTATTTGTTGTAATTAAATGTATAGGCAAAAAACACGCGGTATGTTATGAAGTGTGATTGATCGCAACAACGGTAAATTATTTATAATTGACTTTTGACTGCAATGACAAAAATTTATATGTGTGAATTATTATCGATCATAATTGTGATAACCGTGTGTAATTTGTGTTTGACCGCAACGATAGAAGTTTTTATGTAAGAACTATTATCGGTCATAACGACAATAACCATGAGTAATTCGTGTTTAACCACGACAATGGAAAAAAGAAGAAGATAGAGGTCAATGTTAGAAATATATAGGTGATGAGAAGAATAAAATAACTAACGTATGAGATAGCCAGCCAGTAAATGGATATTATCATGAGATTAGTTCATGATGATGGGCTATGTTGTGGAACTAGTTATCTGGCAATGGGGCTACTATCCAAAGATAGGCTATGTTGTAGAACTACTTACTCAGGAATAGGGCTAATGCCCAGTAATGGGCTATATTGTCGAACTAGTTACTAGGCAACTAAGCTAGTGCTCGGTAATGGGCTAAAGACATCAGTTCGTTTGATGACTAGAATATGTAATTTGGTTTAAATGGATTTGTGTGGAGTTATTATTGCCTAGATGACCGACTAGTTGGACTGTTAATAAAATTTTGAATGAAACCCAATTGTTAAATAGAAGTAGTAAATCATGATTATTGCATTGAGTGTTGGATTAATAAGAATTTGTGATTGAGTTCATGGCATAGATGGTTTGTTGAATTCTATTCTTCAATTGTGATATAAATGTAAAGTTTCGAGATGGTTAAACCATGAAATTGTCTGGAATGTTTGTGGATAAATAAAAATAATAATATTTCCAGGATTTTCAATGATTCATGTCTGGCGAATTATCTGAAACACTTTTTTAAATTTAAAAAAATAGGGTTATTACATGGAATTACTTGTGTGAGGATGATGTTGGAATTTTGTGAAATGATTGGTACAAGAAATGGTAGGACAACATTTAGATAGAGTTTTCGATAAGAAAAGCTCAACCGACATCTCATTAAGTTAAGAAAGTTTTCATTTAAAATAATAAGTCGAGGTAAAGTTCAAGTCTTAAGTCTTTTTGGAAAAGAGTCATAAATAGTGTGAAAGGTCATAGCTTGGGTTATATAAAAAGGAATTGAAATGATGAAACCTAGTGATAATAAGTATAGACTACAAGAGATTAAACTAGGCATATAATCACTCATAAGGTTAAAATGATAAATTATGTGGTAAGAAAACATGAGTGTTTGATTAGAATAAATTGAGTATGCCTAAAGGGCACAAATATGTTTAGGAGACAAAAGGTGATAAAATTTAAATGTATTGTGAATTAAAAAAATAGTGTGAACCAAAAATGGTAATGATACACGCACACACAATTGTACGAATTAGATGTGTTTGATTAAACAAACTATAACATAAATTGAACGTGTTGGGAATAAAAATTTTCATAATGTGACTAAGATAGTAAAATGAGCACTTTGATGAAATATAAGATCATCAAAAAATGAATGAAATGTACTAAATTAGAATCTTGCATAGATTGATGTATTTACCAGAAGATTGGCAAAATTGATTCGGCTCATATCATTGATATATGTGTGTTTAATATGTATTCATTGCATGATATTTTAATGTTATAAGAATAAACTGTCTTTAGGGTTATCACTTACTTGAATAGAACAATAGACCTTACTTAACATTTTTTTTGGTTAGGTGATGATTATGTAATTTTTTAATATGTTGACTATCTTTTATAATATAATTTTGAGACTAACTTATATATAAATGAAATTAATACTAAGGATGTTCGTAACTTAATTATTAATCTCTTTTGTTGGGGTTGTAATATGACATTAAACCTACTCTAGTTTTATTCAATTAATATTGTATGTAACTAGTTCATAATGTTCTTATATTTTATATACGTCACTTGTTGTAAAATAGTTTATACTATAATTGTACATGAGTTATGAAATGAAAAATTGGGAATGATAGATGAATTGTATTCTTGATTTGATAATGTGATTGGTTAAGGTCCAAGAAGTTTGGACAATATTGAGATTGTGATATCATTGTGTATGTAGGAGTCGATGGCTTGGGAATGGTCCATATTAAAAGGAAACCTGTCTAAATTTTAGTATAGGCTTAAATGATGTAAAGGTTGGAAACATAATGCTAATATGTAAAATAAATTACCCCAATTTCAATAGGTTCAAGACTCAAAAGGTTGTGAAAATACCAGGTCGTTACAAAAAAGGTGTATTGACGCAAAATATTATGGTTGCATATAGTTTTGACATGCAATTCAATTTTGTTTAGGCTGGGGAGAGAAAAGAGAGCACACAACATGCGTATTTTTCTTAAGACAATAGGCAATCCTAATATCAAATCTCACCACCAACCAAAATACTTAATGTTATTTATTTTAAAACAAGTAAATGTTATTGTAATCATTGGGGAGTATATAACAAAGTCATTATATGTTATTGCATGCAAATACTATGTGGTTGATTTAGGATATCCTAGTAAGTATGGCTTTTAAGCCCATATAAAGGTTAAAGATATCACTTGTCCAAACTTTAAAGGCGAGGACAATCAAGAACTCGGGAGGAATTCTTTAGTCGTTTTCATTTCTCAATAAGTTGTGTGTATAACATACATTTAGAGTATGGAAAAAAAGGTGAAGAATTTTATAGAACATGCCTTCTTTTCCTTACAAAATACAAATTCATATTGTAGTGGCATCCATGATACTATATAACTATATTAGAAGGAAGTCGCAACAATATGTGACATTTGCTGAATTTGATCGCAATCTTAATTTTGTTCCTTAAGATTTTTTTAAATAATGTTGTTTCATGTTCACAAACCAATGAAAATCAGAGGGCTTCGCATATGGATTTGATTCATGATGGGATTGTAACAAGTGTAATGGTACAATAACATCGATGTTTTAGTTAACATTGTTTTTTCTTTACAATGTATTAATAATGAAATTCATATTAATGTAATTTGAAAAAAAATAATTAATTACATGTTTTTTTTGTATTTTTATTACAAACATCAAATTCAACCATAATTTTAACCAAATATCTTCAACATGTGTTTTGCTTAACAACAATTTTAACAATAATTTTGACCAAACATATATTTGAATCAAACCAACCACAACTAATTACTCAAAAGAAACAAACAATTGTTATTTTTTTTTCTTGCTTATGTTTCTTAAACAACTTTAGACTGCTGGTTTATGAATTATAAAAAAAAATTGTATTGTAAAAGCAAGTTACCCTTAGCCTGACAATCTCAAGTTCAAGAATTACCTAATAGCTTATGGCCTTTCTAACAGTCATTGAATACCTATTACGCAGATTTTGAATAAATGGAGATGCAGGTTTAGAAATGGTTCTTCTCATTGAATTGAAAATTTCAACGAGAATCTAAGGCCCTAGCTAGATGTGAAGAACAACCTATTGACTCTAGAAAAAGCTAATTATGCAGTCCCATAATGTATCAAAAAAAAAAAAAAGATGATTAATACTGTTTGATGACAAACTAGTTTCCCAAATGCATCAATATGTACAAGCTAAGCATCAAAAGGAATATCAAGACTGCTATTCAAACACCTGTGGACTGCCTCTGTCATGTCCTTCTTTCTCTTCAGGCCTGGATTCTTCTACTAATTTTATCCAAACCAGTGAAAGCTTATATCCACCTTATCCCTTCACTCCATCTCTGTTTTTAAATAATGAAACCTTGGAAAAATTAAAAAAAAAAACAGTATAAAGGCTCATGTTTTTAAGAAGAAGAAACTAAAGTTTTGAACTCTCAAGTGCTCTATCTCCTGCCCCCTTTTCTCTTTGTCTATCTCTGTGTTTCTTATTCTCTATTTATAGGCACAAGTAATGAAGAGATTCAGGATTTTAATCACCCAAATCTCCCATTAAAGGCCATTCCGACGTTTCAGAATCTTTTGCTAGTTGGGTGTTTTGCAAGGATTTGGGGCATTAAAATAAGATTTTCGAATGCTGAAGATTAATTTCCACATGATTGCATCTTATCTAGGGATCAATCACAGCTGAGGGCCTAAGCCAAAAATCCCATGAACAAAGCCTTTTCTATGTTTTCCACACCCAGATATTGAAGAACATATCAAAACAACATCGTCTACTTCTTCTTTTTTAAACCATATAAAAACGACGCTGTTTTTGGAAAGGCACAATAATTTAATTAGACCCTAGAATGTTTCTGCCTTTTCATTGCAGTCCCTGGTTTTTTTATTTTTCCAATTTCATTCAATTAGGGTTTTAATTTTTTATTTTATTTTCAATTTAATCACTAAATAAATAAATTAAATCCTTGAGTTTGAGCGTTTATTCTAGTTTAGGTTTTGGTTCACAAAATTGGGCATTTTTTAATCAATTTTGTCCTACATCTTATTTTTCATCTTCAATTTCACACCTAATTAAAGCAATTAGACCCCTGGGTTTGGCTATTTGTTATACATTCATCCTTGGTCCTTCAATTTTTTTAACTCCAGCCTAATCAACCCATTTTCCTTAATTTTATCTTCAATTATGTCCCTAATTGCATTTTAAATTGTTCATAATATTTTTTACCTTCTTCAATTCATCCTTGGCTTGTCAGATTCAATTATTAGTTCAATGTTTCCCCAATTGTATTTTATTCCACTCTTTTTTATTATTATTTTTATGTATTTTTTTCATTTTCTTCTTTTTATTTCATAATTTAACTTGTCACACAAAAATAAACAAAAATGACAAAAAAATAATGATGACTTTATTTATTAAAAAATATATATATATATATATATATATGGAAACAAATAGGGTGAAAATTGTTATGACAATCGTTATCATTTGCATTTGACAGGAAGTTCCCTAGATAGAAAGAAATATTTTGTCCAACTCCTATTGACTTCACTACTAATTTCATGGTATTATAAAGCATTTTAGTACAAAACATGATTTAAGAGTTATGGTGACATCTAGGAATTCGTATCCTCTACTTATGCTAAAGATATCAAAGGCAAAAAGTTATTAGGAGTGCGTTTAACTTTGTATTTTGAAAAGAGTGTGCAATGATTTCATGAATAACTAAACTTTTAGTTCAAGTTCAATGAATTGGTGACAGTGATGACAAGCCTTCAATTAAATATTTGTATGATGCTATTTATTCTTTAAAAAAATAAATGTTCAGTTTTCAAAAAAGAAAGGCTAGGGTATAACTTTTTTTATTATCAATAATTAATGGGATGAACAACTAACTATATAGGAAACTTTATACGATAGGATTTTTGTTGAATTCTCGATTTCAATATAATGTAAATCTATTGGATAAATATATGAACACCATTTTTGTCCATCTATTATTAAGAAATTTGCATATGGAAATTCAACATTGCAAGGCTTACAAGTTATATGAAATTGCTTAGGATTGCCTAACATGATTTTGTTCTAGTGTCTATGATAAATGATCACATCCTTTGACGTCTAGGTATATTATTATTTTCATATTCAAAGTAAATTAAAAATATCATCTTGGACATGATATTACTTGTTAATTTTTATTAGAGACAAATGGTGGATGACATATGGAAGTTGTACTCTAAATCTATAAAAGTTGGTTATACGACCTTTAAGTTAAACTTGTAGGTCTTTAGGTTGTGAGAGGAATTGAAGTATTTTTTAACATATCCACTCTAAAAAAATAAATAGATTGGAGCATTAAAGACTTGATGACTTTGTTTACATCAACTAAGATTTGAGGTTGAAACAAAAATATTATTTTTCCTCTAATTCTTTAAATATTATTATATCTTAGTAAGTAAAATTATTAATACTTTTATTGTGTTTACTTTGAACATGTAGGAATTATTAAAAAGGTCAAAATTATGATCCAATTAGGTTTTAAGCATATTATAATAATGAGAATTGAATATTAGAAGATGATCCATTAACTTTGATAACTAAAAAAGTAAAGAGTTTTCACAATGACCATTCAAAATAATTCAAATGATGGTAATGGATGATTGATCCTTTAATTATTGATTTTTTTAAAATAATGTATTGCTTAATATGTAATATTTATATTTTAATTATATTTTAATTTTAGATTTAATAAATATCGATGAGATTGAAGGTGGTTGTGGGAATGAATAAGGAGCATGATAATTTTTTGATAGGCATTGATAAGGTTGGTTGAATCTCAATAGTATTTGATTTAAATCTTTCTCTTATAGACACCAAAGAACTTAATGTATTCATTCAATCAAAGTGAAGGTATTGTTATTTTAGAATTTACTATATTATTGGTTTGTACTGCACTGGCAAGTCAAATAAAAAAAATTAATGTAAAAAAAATATTCAAGCATTAATAATGTGTTTTCTAATAAAAAAATTATTTTAATCATAAACTCAAAGTTTGATGTATATTGGACTATATTTTTTTTTAATATTGATACGACGACATATTGAATGATATTTGTTTTCAAATAATAAAATTATGACATATTGAACCGACCTGAATTAACCTATCAAGTTTATGACTTGGGTCATGAGACCATGATAATTTTATATAAAAAAATCAAAATAAATTATGAAAAATAATTTGTAATCAACCAAATATTAAAAGATAAAATTCAAAAATAATAATTAAAAAAGAACAAATAAACTACTTGAATCAACCCAAGTTAACTTACCAAACTCACAACTTAAAAGGCTGAAACATAAGATAGGAATAATTTCATAGAAAGAAAAAATATATATAAAGCTTAATTTCAAACCGATGTAATATTAAATAAAAAAATAAAAAAAATCCATTAAAACAAACTCTAAAATTATTTTAAAAATATTATTTTAATATATTTTCAAACAAAACATTATTTTAAAATACAACTTTCTTGACACTACTGACAATTCCCTTAATATTTAGAGTTGAAATGACTTGGATTTGGGATGATTCCGAATGTGGCGATTTTGAGTGATCAAAAGGCAATCTACTAATAGGAATGTCTGCCCCCCCCCCCCCCCCTCTATTTGATGAAAAATTATTTTTTAAAAATTATATTTTACTAAAAAAAATTAGTAAATAGAAAACACTTTTCAATCAAAGAAAAATTTAGCTTGATTTTTATGAAAGTGTTTTTCTTTTATTTTGTGAAAAATTTTCAATCAAAGAAAACACTTTTCAAAAGTTGTGAAAAATTTAAAAATATCATATTATTTATTGATTATATCAAATTTGATCCTCAAACTTTTGATTGCTATATATATTTTTTTTGAATATTTTTTTTTTCAATTTCATCTCTTAGAATTTGATTTTTATATTAACTTTGATTCTTATTTTTACGATTGTTATTGACTTTTTTTTATCATTTTTTTAATTAAAATTTTTTGTCTATCAAATTTGGTCCTCATTATTTTAATTGTTACTTATTTTATTTGAAATATTTTATGAAATTATTATTATTATTATTTTAATTTCATCATCTTTTAATTTTTTTTATCTGTTAGATTTGATCTCTATTATTTTGATTATTATTTATTTTATTTGAGATAATTTATGAAATTATATTTTTTTTTCAATTTCATTCTCATTCAACTTTTTAATTTGTAAGATTTGTTCCTCATTATTTTAATAAAATTAAAAAAAAACATTAATAAGTTATTTTCCATGACATAACCAAATACTGAAAAGTGTTTTCCAACTTATTTTCCATGACACTACTAAATATCGAAAAATAATTCACTTTTCCAGAATTCACTTTCCAAGAAAATCACTTTCCAAAAAAAAACTACTTTCCAGCAAACAAACGGGGCATAAGCTGGATTAACTTTGTAAATTTCCATCAATCACATCATTCCCTCACCTTCGTGCAGGAGTAACATACAACGTGTTATTTTTTTCATATAATCAAGGTGCATTTTTTTTAGATTAATGTTGGTGTCCAACCAGCTTGTGTATACTTCGATTAATCTCACAGGCCCTGAAGTTATTGACCATGTAAGTCTCCAGTGGCCCTAAGGTTTGTAGGACTCAAACTAGTGATCTCTATGGAGCAAACTAGTTGAGCTACACCCCTGATAGTTAATCAAGGTGCATTTTGACATTGTATCATGGTGTTTGACGAGGCAAGTTTCCTATTTGATCTTCTTATATTTCCTTAGGAATATTATTTATTTCAGATGACATTATTAATTTTAAATTCGTTAATTATTAGATAGTGACAAAAAATAAAACAATAACTAAGTTGTTGTTATTTTTATCACCATTAAATCAGGTTTTAATTTGGATCCAACAATTGAAATTGAAGTAACATAATAAAACATGATATAAAGAAATATGAAAATATATCTATAACTAGACACTAGCTAGTTGACTTGTATTTCGCTATCAATTAGATAATTTTTTTATAGTTACAAAAATATATACAAGCTTTCCAAACATATTTTTTTGACAAAAAAATCATAATCATAAATTGAGAAGCTTAAGCGTGCATTTAATTAAATAGATAAGGAACCATATCTACCAATAAATTTAACAAAAATCTTAACGCTTTTATTTGACTCACTTCACTGTGAATCTAATAATTTTTTTCTAACACAAAAGAATGAATATTAACATGTTTTTTTACATAAATAAAATATAATTATGAATCGAAAGGTCGATGCTTACATATAATAAAATAAAATGAGGATCGTATGCGTTAATAAATATAAAAAAAAGTTATTAACATAATGTCAGGTGTAAGATCTCAAGTTAATCTATAACATCATAGAAAAAATAGGATAAATGTTGCAAGTGCATTTAACTATATCATGATTCCCTGAATTGAGAAACAAAAAAACATTGTTTACGCTAAAAAAAATAAATCTTAGAATATATAAACCGATAAAGTGAGAAAGTACTACTAATTCCAATCAAATTTTAAAATAAAAGGATATTCATTCACATAAAAATAAAAGATGGAAAATTATGATATTTTACCCTGACTTTTCCTTTTAATGCACACATTTTTTTATCTTAATTGTCACTTTTTCTTACTAAGAATAAATAGTTTTTATTTTTATAAACATATCACGAAAATAAAGTTTATTTATATAAAACATAAATAAAAATATAAGTGAATTAAAATAATCTCTTCGAAACATTTAATACATATAAAATAATTAAAAAGCAATCGTTATTTCAAAAAGGCTAGATAAATAATCTAGAAAAAAAAGTATTAATTTGAATATAAATTTTAAAAAATATTTTTAAAAAATAAATATAAAAAATTATCAATTGTTTAAAAAAAATGAGATCATGCACTGCTAGAGCTTGCAAGCCAAAGCCTCGCACCTGGCTCAAATCAGAAAGGACCCACATATATGGGCCATTATTTTTTTATTTGGAAATGTGGACATGCCATCTGACCTAAAAAGTTTTTGAAAAAAAAAACAGGCAATACATCATCTATTTCTTCCCAAATTTCTACAATAGTAATGGCTGAAAATCGAGGTTTTTGAATTTTTTTTGACCTATAAAACCATTTTTTATCTAAAGCACTCCATACATCTTGATAAACTCATATATGATTTCAAATAACCTAAAAACTCAGATCCACCATTTTAGGCGACAAGAACGTCAAAAAATACCTACATGAGACTCCCAAGTAAAACTTATTGACACCAAAATTGATTATTTTCATGATTTAAATTGGTGTCAATCAAGACTTTCTCTCTATCACCGATATTCGTGACTTCTATTTTCTTTTTCAAACCACGAACTGAAAAATATAAAAAATAAAGTTCTTAATTGAAATTGAAATTTCATAAACTAAAGGGACTGAAAAAAGAAATTTAATAGTATAAGTCCCCAACTGAATTTTTTTCCACAAACTTTGATATTGTCACCTATTTTCCCCACTTTTTTTATTTTGATAATTTTTTAAAAATTTTTTCTTTTCTAATAAATTAACTTAAATTAATCTTTAATTCGATCCTAAAAAAATGATTAAAAAAATAATATGAATGAAATAAAAAATCTGGATCCACAGCACATCGAGTATGTCTCCACAATGCAGCCCAATAGGATCTGCTTTATGAAAAATGCCACAACGTTATTTTTTTTTGTTAATGATTCTTTACTCATATTCCTCTCTGTGTTTGTTTGTTATTTTTGGATTTAATGGACTTTATTTGTTACATTACTTTGTCTGGGCCCATAAATGTAACTTTTACAAAAAAAAAAAAAAAAAAAAAACAGGGAAATGAATTTCTAGTTTTTGGGTTTGTGGAGGAACCAAGCCTATTTATGGAGGAAACAAGCCTAAAATAATTTCCTATATGTTTGAGTCTCGTTGGCTTGGTAGTGCAAGCAAAGCCTAAACAATTTACTTTGGCTCATAAATGTATTTGAAATAAAATCTTTAGCTGCATCTATAGATCGAGCACAAGATAAGATTATAAAACAACAATATTAGAAAAAGAAAACTCCACACACGAAAGGAACAAATATTTTTATCCCACTTGATTGAAAATTTCAATACTCAATACTAAAAAATTGACAAATACAAATGGAAACGTTGATGAAATTTTTCACCGGTATATTGTAATGACCTTTATCGATAATTTTTCATCCATATATCCATCGGTAAACACCGAAAGAAAAATTCTCTCGATATATACTGGGAAATATATTGAGAAAATAAAGAATAAAAAATTCCAACTATACAATGACATGTAACTTGTATAGACGATGTCACCAACAGAATTAACCCAATGGTAAAGTATCGAGAGAATTACGAAAGGTATTACAGTGGGATTAAAAAAAAACAAATCGCATGGTGATGCTGAATTTATAGCGACAATTTATGACCTAGCGATTGACCCTCCTCCCCCCTCCCCCGTTTCTCTTTCTTCCTTCTGCATTTTTTTTTTTTTTGCAATAAACAATCATCCCTCCCCCAATTTTAATACAATTCAACCTCCTACAACAAATTTGGACACCGCAACACTCAGTTTGTTAACATCTGTGTTCTAATTCAAATTTTATTAAGGATTCTTCACTTTAAGTAAGCAAATCTACCATTTTTTATATTTGAACTCAATTTTTAAATGTTAATATTGTTTGCATGTTTTTGTAGTATATGTATTTTGTTTGGGTGTTTACTTGTTTTATAGTTTTTTCTCATAGAAATTTGTTGTATGGATTTATGATTTGTACGTGTTAGGGTTTGTTTTAAATTTTGTAAAATTGTATTTGTTTGTAAATTGATAAAATTTATGTGTTTTGTGATGAAATAAATAATGGCTTATTTAATGAGTCCATTTTATATTTTATCAATTTTATTACAGAGTTGAAATTTTCAGTAAATGTGTAGAAATTTTAATTTATATAGATAATTGATGATGAATTAAGAGTACTATTAAAATAGATTGAATAAGTTTAAGCTAAACTAATATTTTTGCAAATTTATTTAGTTAACATTATTAGTTAATACATGTTGTCATCATTATTTAAGAGTACTATTAAAATAGATGCATTGTTCATGGATGTAACGAGATTCAATTTAAGGGTTGTCATCATTATTTAAGAGTACTATTAAGAGTACTATTTAGTTAACATTGTTAATTAATACATGTTGTCATCATTAGAGTAGTAGCTCTAAGATTTATACTTAAAATCTAATCTATGAAAAGGTGATGATTATCTTGCAATTAAGTACGATGTAGATTTCACAATAACAGGAACTAAAGATGTTTGTAATTAGAACTACGATTAGTATTTGGCTATTCTTCTTCTTGTTTTTGTTTCTGTTTTTAAATTATGTTTTTGTTCAATTTAGTTTCTCTTTAGCCTAAATTGATGAAATTAGCTTTGAATTTATGGTAGACTTATAAAAAATTATAAAAATATTATAAAAAAAATATTAATTAAAATTTTTGTTTAGGATACTTCAATGATAGGTTAAAAATTGTTTTTTTATAAAAAAATAAAAAAAAATTAATTAGACATGATCACCAGATCCAAAAGCCTATAAAAATATAAAAAAAATTTAGCCAACTTGTCCTTAGATTCCAACTTCCAAAAGCAAAATTGAACTCGTCCTTCACTCCAAACCCTCAAGTCAATTTATTTTAACCATTCAAGGTATGGTACTGTTAGCTAATTTTGCACGTGCTTTTTT
>Ga0325404_1006274_pt1 | contig 12495 bp, 6 predicted proteins | sample PopdelMetagenome_18_FD_205664 | JGI IMG/M metagenome (GOLD analysis project Ga0325404, IMG submission 205664) | Populus deltoides microbial communities from Bellville, Georgia, United States - Xylem-Control-R1 | ecosystem: Host-associated > Plants > Phyllosphere > Stem > Wood/Secondary xylem... | reverse complement strand
AGAGGGAGAGTAATTAGGGTTAGGGTTTTATTGGAAGTGGACAGTTTGGCTTGTGGATCTGGTCGGGTATGTAAGGCCCAAAATTCCAGTCAGTTTATTTATTTTTTACCAAACCGATTGATGAAAAGATATATTTGTGAGTTGTGAAAAACATATATTCCAGTCAGTTTTTTTACTAAATATTTTATGTCATGATACCTATAATCAAATTTATATATTTATTTTTAAATGCATACTCATGAAATTAATAATATAAATTTATCTCATTAATATTTATAATATCTACAAAAAACAAAAAAAAATCAAAGTCTAATCCATATTCAAGCCAAGCCCTAACTATATCCATCAACTCCCGTGATAATAAACACTCTAAACATTAAACACAACAAGAATATTATTATTATTTTGACGTATTGTTCTACCATGTACCGTGATTATCAAATAATTATTTGAAATTATAATAACGATTATTTTTTACTTAAAAATACATTATATCAAAAATAAATCAAAACAATCAATTTAAAATTTAAAAAAAAATCAAATTTTATTAAAAACACAACTCAGCTACGTTGTCAAACCCACTCTAAGTGTGCATTTGTGACCATAAGCTTATTCATGGACTTGTCAAGTCCAGTCCAGCTCAGTCCGATAAGTACAAGGGTGACCAAGATCTTTGTTCGTGGAGATACCATTCCGGTTCAAATTCCGGTAACATCATCTAATCTAACATTAACCTGCAACAAGAAAATGGCCAATGAGTGAATCTCTTTTCAATGTTGCACAAACGTTACGATACCCTGAGACTAGCAGGCATATAATCAAGACTCCAAGCCTACCTCTTAGTTTGGTGAAAGACAAATTATCCCAGAAAATTACAAGAGATCCCATGTCCCAGAGTACAGAAAATTGGTGACAACCTTCTTTTTTTCTGTTCTTTTCCTCTTTTTTTTTTTTTTTTTTTTTGAACCCAAAGCAGTGCTCAGTTGATTTAGCTGGGCATGCCGAATGGTGACGAAGTTGAATCCAAAACAACCGGGCTACATGAGTGCTGCATTCAAGTAGCCGAATAAGAACTAGTAATTGCACTCTTGACAACTTTTCAAGGCAACTTTGACGATGAGGAGTTAATTTCTGTTCTCATGCTCATTCTGAATACAACATGCAACCGCAAATATAGTCGTACACCACAAAAGCTCAATACATGTTTACATTTTGTCAAAAATGTTGCAAACGAGTATGATACATGGCCACCCAAATAGAAAAGGAGCAAGCAGAGTCATTAGAAGCGCCGGATATCTTTCGGTGGCTTGTAGTTGAGGGGATGAGTTTCTGGGGTGGCATCTTCATCTTCTTTCCACATTTTTATTGTCTTGTCAGCTTCACATGTAACAAGCCTTGAACCACTTACGTCATAGCAGATAGCATATATACCAGCTTCACTATCCAATGAGCCTGGAGAAAAATAGCTTTCAGCAAAAACCTCTTTTCCATTCCACACACAACTAAATCTAACGGAAAAAAATAGAGGGGAGACAGTACCAGGCTGTACAATTGTCTGGGCTTGCTGGAAATTATGACCACTCTTCCAATCCCAGAACCATAAACTCCCGTTGTCACCTAAAACAATGTAAAGGACAAACAAGTAAAAAACATGTGAATATCTCCAACTTCCAACTTCGTTTCAATATAGAGAACAAGTGAGGGAGAGTAGATGGTCCTCACATCAACCTATAGGAAAGAAGCAAACCAAATTTTGGGAATAATACATAGTTGTCTGTCAGAGGATATCATGGGTCCAAACCCAAGGATTAACAACCTAGGGGCCAGGGCTTTTATGGCCCAATGGTCAGGCTGTTTGGCCAGGGACAAAATGTTAGGCTTTAGACATGGACTGTGACTGATGATCTCTATCTAGTTAGACATCATGATTTCTGACAAAAAATCAGTAGAGCTTAGACCATCCTATTACTAATTAAAATGTACACTAAAGCATACCTCCCGTGGCCATTACACCATCTTCATTGACAGCCATTGCATTAATGATGGTTTTCTGCTGAGAACTGCTCCAAAAATTAAAATATCACGTTATTAGACATGTTATGTTGGCAGAGCATCATTATAAAGATGCCAGATACATGCAATGAAGAAATCAAATGATTTCTTAATAACCAATCAGAATTAGGCAGTGCCCTTGTTTTCGAACTAGTTTTCAGAGCAACTCTATGCAGTCTCAAAAATTAAAGGATTCTTTCAAACGATAAAGGACCCCCTTTCCATGGATCAAGCAGGTATTCCTACATCCCCATTTCTGTGTATTAACAACCTAGGTTACCAACCTTGCCACGGAGGATGTTAACAACCAAAGAGGCCAAAACACATAGGAGCTATGAAAATATATGGGATAAACATTTCAAAACCATATCTTGTTCGCTCAAATAAAGAATAATAAAGATGAATATTATGAGGGCAATAGATTTTCTTTTGCCCATAATATTTCGTAATTCATTTCACCAAGCTTAAGACAATCTTAAGCAATTACAGTCATCTAACAGAATCTCAGTCATCACAATACACAGGACTGACATAAAAGATGAAATCCATGCATTTACACAGGAGCGTGAGAACTGCAGAATTTAAGCAACTAGATATTTGTGTTCAAGAACTTACAGCATGTTGTGTAAAAATTCTCCTTTTGGAAGATTGAATTTCTTAATGTTGTCAGCTGATGCAGATGCAAAGCAGTGCCTGCAGCACCCAAAAGAAAAAATAAAACGTAGAACATAGAACATATATAAAAATGAAAGCACAATAGACCGCATCATTTAACAAGTAAAATCAGTGGCATGTGTAGGCACTTACTCTGTCGGATGCAGCGCCATGGCTCGCACAGATTTCTTGTGATGTGTAAGAGTTAACATAGTCTTACCTGCAAGCCAGAAACACCATTATGCTAAACTTATAAAAATCTGTAGTATGAACAGGTAGAAGGGAATCCTCAAGAGAAATATAACTTACCATATCTAAGATCCCAGAACTTGATAGTTGAGTCATGGGAACCAGTAACCACTTGTGGATCCTGGAAACAGAAAGAATCATATTTAACCAATGATGTTAAAGACACAAAGGGAGCTTAAACCATGAAAGCAGTACTTAGTTTTTTCCCTGTCGACTTGCACTTGTCACAAATAACAATCTCATTTCAAAATCATGAGGTAGCAAGGGTAATCAAGAGAAATGAAACCGGAAAAACAGGAAAATCACATACCGTAGGTCGAGTAAAAACTGAGCACACTGTATTATCATGCCCAGACAGTGCAAAAACTTGCACCTTGGTCCGAATATCCCAGACCTGAGAATAATTTTGACTTGTTACCTTTCTATGTAAAAAAACAGCGAGAATTACAAATTTTGACTAAGTGGGTAGCCAAACATGCTGCACACTTTATTGCAGGAAGAAAAGTACATAATAAATTCCATACCCGGCAGACGGAATCACGCCCCCCAGTAAGCAAAAGGTCAATAGTAGGATGAAGGGCCAAGCAGTAGACACCACTTAGATGGCCATGATAAGACCGGATTGCCTACACAGAAAACATCAGTTTCACAAGCAGATTCACTCACATTATAGCTTTGGATATGTTAATTAGGTATAAGTTCCCACCTTATTCTGTTCAAGGTCCCAGCATTTAACCTGTTTATCATCACCAGCAGAGAACATGTAGGTATGTCTTTGGCTAACGGCAAGACCTGCAAAGAGACAGTCCTATCATTTTAATCCGTTGACAGCATGATTAACCAAAAGAAAACAGCAATCATTTATCATCAACTAACCTCGTACTTGCTCGATGTGTCCAGTTAGTGTGAGCTTTAACCTTCCACTTCCTACATCCCATATCTAGAGCACCAAGACACAGGAAGGAATAAAAAAGCCATCAGAAGCTGTTCATACAAGTTGGGGGGAGAAATCCAATCTAGTTTATACTCTAAAATCTAAATAATGCAGGGAAACACTCATTGAACGACTCTAAATTGGCACTCCTAGAAAATAAAAATCTTAGCAACATCATAAATGAAGTACATGAAAAGTGCTTATTCTAAAACTTAAAATTTGTAAAACCATTAGATTGTAGATAATCTGGGTCAATAGTACGATCTGGAATTTGGTACCCAAATAAATGACTTTGTAACAGATCGCATAATTTAATGAGAAATGACATGATTACAGAACATGCAAAAGAGAGTAAAATGATGAGAAAGTGAATCCTAATAATGAACTAGTCGGGCTTCAAAAAAGCCAAGTATCAGTACATGTCATCAAGATAAATAGATGAAAGAATATCATTAAAAACTTGATACCTTGATTGTTCGATCTGCAGAACCAGTACAAAACCATGTATTACTTGGATCAAATGCAACAGATCTCACCCAACCCAAATGACCACTAATGACCTGCACAATCAGCCAAAGAGCAATGAATAACACCTTTAGGTTTGCATTCAACTACTAAAACAGAACCAACATTTTAAACACAAGCTACATGCAGTCAAAGTAAGACCCCTTGTAACCTATTGATGATCAATAGAACAATTGTCCAAATGGGACATCTAAAAAAATACATTTTCATGGAAAAAGACAAATACTAAGCATTAGAAGCAGACATGCAGTAAAAAGGCTGCATAATAACAAATTCTTATGTAGACCAGACATGTTCTACAGGAACCATTTTTGTTTAAAAGGAATAAAATACACATAATTTATTAGTTGCAAGTGACATTTGAGCAAAATACCAACACAGCCAACAAAGCTTCCCTAACAAGACTAGAATTTTTACCCTGTAGTTCTTCCATGGAGGACGCCAAACAGGGCGTGGCCATTTGCTTGGGATTCTTTCCATTATAGCAGAGGTTGAGAAGTTCCTATAACACAGGAAGCAAACAGAACACCAAGTAGTAATGTTATATGCAACAATACCAATCAGGACTACAAATATGTTAAATAAAGAGCATAACACTGCATATATTGGAAAAAAATTGTCCTGTATTTTTTTAAAAAATGAAGTAACCACCATAGATATTTGAAAGAAAAAAAAAAGGAGTGTGAAGGCACACACCAATAAATTCTGGTTTGATCCAATTCAGTGGGCAAGCATTATATATAAATATGCGAAGTTTATCTGATTTATTAATGTCACACAAGACAAAAAAGGGAGGAAAATAAACCTTTCAGATGAACCAGAAGCAGTGATCACTGCAGTGCTTTTGCCCGTAACACCACCATCACTCCTGATAAGAGGTTGAAAGTTATTTGCCAACAGCAAAAAATTCCTCGTTGAAATGATAATTCATTTCCATGCCAATGAAACAAAGGGAAGTCTATAGACCATAACATAATCCAATACTCCTGAATTGATATTATAATTCAATTAAGTATCCATATAGATCATGATCAATATCTCAGGTTATCCTCTTGACATGAAGTGGGAACATGCAAGGGCAAGTAAGGCTGGGATGACAAACAAAACATGATTCCAAACATCACCACATTTGCTAGTTAAAAAAATGCATTGAAATTCAATGGTCGAAGTATCACAGAAAATATATCCAGCTGGACAGAAGAGAGAAATAAGATATATTAAAAGGGCATTGTTGTTCATGCTAACCTTTGCAGTAAAAATAAATGCAGAGAGAGAGAGAGAGCTCACCGCGCCTTTGATTGCAAAGATGGGCCAACAACCAATGCATTTTGAGCACCACTTTTTTGCGAAACACTAGAATCACCTGAACCTGAAAAACAATCAAGGCACGTCCTAACCAAGTCAGTAAAAAAATCCAAACCAACCACATTATTTCTCTTAATGAATCAGCAATTATGCACAACACAATTTAATTCTAAAAAAAATGCTGCTATTAGCATAAACATATTAATGCACTATAAAGTACATATCAATACCCGGAAGAGCAAGGACATTAGAAGGCCCTGAAGCTTCCGTTGTGGCTGAATTAACTTGTTGCGGCTCACACGTGCTTTTGATTCCTTTATACTCCAAATTTATCTACACAACAAGTTCCACTAAATCCACAGCCACCGATACAGGTTTATAATAATAAAGCAAGGATAATCACTAGGTCCGTATCGAAATAAACTGAGGGGGATTTTAAACTAACCTTGTGGTTCATTCGAATTTTTTTACTGCAGAAACAAACCAACAATTAAATTTTTAAAAAAGAAATCCATAAAATTAGGGTTTTGAAAATAGCAACCTTTCAGGATCGGGAGGAGCGAGCTGAGCGTGAGTAGGAGAGAAAAGATCGCTGGTTCGTTTTAGAGATTTGAAGCTAAGTTTCTTCACTGATTGTGACTCTATTGGCTCCATTTCTACTGTGGGACCTGGCATTCTTCCCGTCTTCTTCAACTAGCTCTCTCTCTGTTTCTCTCTCTCTGTCTGAGTAAGTGCTGGTTAGGGTTTTGAAGAGAAGACGACCCCGGGTCTTATTGGATGTCTCGTTGTTTAATACATCATTGCCATGGACGATTGTCGTTTGTATTTATATAAAAACCATGTGACCTAGGAAATGGCTTGCGTAACTAGCTTGTCGCGTCAATCGTTTCTTCATTTTGTTTTTTATTTTTAATTATTTAGTGTTGACATGACTTTGATAAGTTAATTGATTTATTAAAAATTAGGTTAACTAAATAAATATCTTTTTAGTTTAACTTTTAACTTGAAACTCAATTCATATTTAATAATAATAATAATAACTCATTTGAGTAAATTATAGCTTATTGTATATTAATAAGACTTGGTTGGACCTATGTTCTATTATAAGGTTCAAGTCATGGTTTGATGGATCCACTCGTTAATTGGTAGATTAATTGTTTTTTATTAATTTTTTTAAATAATATTTTTTTGAATAATTTAAAAAAAATTGTTTTTAACAAGAAAAAAAAACATTGATCGGGTCACTAGAGCATGGGTTGACATTTCAAATCACCTAGATTTAATTATACCAACTCCATAGACAATTTGCATGCTTGGTCTTTTTTTCAATTTTTTTCTAATGTTTTTATGAATTTAGATTTAAATGCACTATAAAAAATTATTATTTATTTTTGTGATCTTTCACAAATAATATTATAGGCTTTTATGAGAATTTAAACTTTATTTTTTTTTCAATTAATATGTGCCTCATGAATATTTAATTAATATAAAATTCATGTTTTTTAAGATTTTTAATTCATTTTTATATCAATTTATCATATTTATCAATATTTTTTCCTTTAACCATATATAAAATATTGTGAATTTATTTAAATATTTTATTTTAAATTTTCTTTTAAGATCATAATGGATTTTTGTGTAAAAAATAATTATTGCAATTTACAAAACATTTCGATATTGGATTGATCAGTGGTTTTATAGGTGTTTATTTTTTCATGCTATTAAATAAGATATGGTTACAAAGTTAGGTTGGGAGTTTTCATGTTTGACTCACTAAATTGAGTTTAATGACAATGTCAAAGAGCTTCAATGGTCTGAATATTTTTTCTATATTTTAAATAATTTTGATCTAATTTGTAGCATGGTGCGAGAAGTATTTTAATTTTGTATTATATGTTGCACAATCACTTTCTTATTGCATTTATAGAGAGATTCATTTTTTCTCATATTCTTCATGATCATGAATGCTATCATCAATATGCATTTCCTAATAACTATTAAAAGTGATTTTTTATTCAATGTTAAGGATAATCTCCCTAAGTTTTTATGCGTTGACACATGAATTATACATCTATGATAAATTATTTCATAAACTCACTATTAACAAAAAAAAAAAACTAAAAAGGATCAAAAGATCATGAAAACATCGTGGATTATGTTTGCTTTCATTATGGACTCAAATAATGTCTTTTTGTTTGAGTTGGTGTTGTTGTTTATTGTTTTTGAAATGCCTTTTTGTTCATGTTCTTAGTTCTAATACACAATTGAGTTTTTGCCTCCACTATTAAGATTGGTTAAAGGAAGGGTTAGTTCCTTGTGTTGCTAGTTTAGGGAAGGCCTATTGAGGTTGTTAGATTGTTTGTCATGTTAAAATAGGTTATATTGTCTTGCTTTTTTTTTAGAACGGTTTATTGTTCTTGACCGTTATCAGCTTGAGTTGTTTTTATTCTTTAATTTTGCTTTTACAATGTTGATTGTTTGCTTGCATAAACTATGCAATTTTTTTTTAGATTAATATGCATGTGTTTGATTGTAGACCTCCTTGCCCACAAAGAAAATCAAAAATTTTACGTGTCACGTGGTGAAAGGAAAAGAAGTATAATGGAATTGTGTGTTTGTGAATAAAGTGTTTGATACTTGTAGATGAAAAAAAAGTTTATCAAAGCTGCATGCATTATGAAAATATCAGAGCTTCAATATGAAGGGTTGCCTCTAGATAAACAGAACATGTATGGGTTGTTGATTATTTGATATTAAAGAACAAAAAGTTAGAACTAATAATGCATATAGGATTTGATGGGACAATCTTGATTGTTTTTTAGGTTTGTTGCGTGCATCTTTGGTTTTTCATTGAGTTTAGTTTTTGGTTTTTGGTGATAAATAAGAGTTGATGTTTAGTATGATTTCTTGTTATCTTTATCATGGGAGTTTAGCGAGCTTTATATTTGTCCAATCTGTTTGGATGTGTTTGTGGGCTCATTTGGTCAAGGTTGTTCCTTCCTTTTCTCTTTAATTTACAACATTGTTATTTGTGTATTGCTTATGGTTGTTTAGGACTTTTAGTTGTTTTATAGGTTTTTTGTTTGTTCTTCTTTCATTGCACGAGATCTTTCATGGTTGATGCTTGATGATGCCTGTGAAATAATGGCGTGGTTCATTATTATTTTGTCTTTTTCCATTCTTTGTTTGATGCACCCCTTAATTGTTGTTCTTTGCACATTTAACCTTGGTTAAACTGCTTTTATGTTTGGGTTTTTTCTTGTTGTTTATTCTTTGACATACATATTATTAGTTGTCACTTCTACTTGCTATTGTACGTGTTATTTTATTTTTTTCATATGTGCTCTCTATTTGTTGCATGTCTTGTATTTTTTTATCCTTTTGGTTTATAGAATAAGGCTTTTTATGTTCGTTGTTTGTCTTTTGTTGTTTTTCTTTGTTTCATTGTTTTGTTCTCTTTTTCTTTTACCATTAGGATTATTTAAATAGGTTTTTTTAGGGGGGCTAAACCTTGCACGATTCGGCAAGTTACTTTGGAGTGCATTTTTTAAGAGGTGTTTTTAAAGGAGGAGTCTTTTATCATTGTTGTTTTTCTTCTTTTTTTCGCTTGTTGTTGAAGTAGGAATTAATGATAATTAAAGTTCCTTAGATTTTACCAAAACGGTGTTTTGGTCTATTCCTGGGATTGGTTTATTCAAATTCCATTGTGGATTCAAATAGTTATTTGAGTTCAATTTCTCGTTCTCATCTTGTTTTTTGCGTGTTCTGACAACCAACTTTTGTTTGTTTCGTTCAACTTATAGCCTCTTGGGATTTTCTATATGCTTTTAATTAGTTATCTATTCAGGTTTGTCAAATAACCAAAATTGTCTTTTTCATTCATTTTTTTTGACAAAAACATGTTGTCTATTTTGCCTATGTTTTGTATTTGTCACTCAAAGATTATGTTTTGTGATTTTTTTCCTTTGCTAATTTACATGCTTTCCTATTGATTTGTCTTGCTTCCCTAAGAGATTAGGTGACCTGAGAGGTTTTGTTACAAAGCATGAAATCCTAAACTTGTATAAATATGAACGTCTCAATCCTTCAAATTTTAAAAAGTAAGAGTAGTCATTTGATGTAAGAGATTAATACTAGATGGTCATTAAGTGCATTATGTTTTCATGGTAAGAAGCAACATAGAGAGATGCAGTTTGAATCAATATTCATAAAGAATATGCCACATTTTGATATTTACATGACCTTCACTCTTTTTTTAATCATGTTTCTCCCAGATTGAGTTATAAGGAGAAAGGTTTGGTATATACAAGCTTGATGGTTTGAATAATGCAAATTAGGTTGCAACATCGAAACCATCAAAGAAAAAGCTTATGACATCTTGTTAGGTAAGCATTTTAGTGAAGATCTCTTTTTGCTTTGATAAAAATTTATTTCATTTGGAGGCTAATGTTGTTGCTGTATAACTGAGTATTTAATAACTTGTGACTAAAGAATATGAATTCCATAGGCTGTTGTAAACCCATCAATAAGGAATGAACCTATTGAACTAGATATGCTTCATATGGAAAAAGATCTAGCTCTATCGAATCAAGAATAAATTGGAAGATATTAGCCTATAAAACATATAAAAAGTGTGTTACAAAATATGACTATAGAGGCAAATCCATGATAGACAAATGCAAAACTGAAAATGGTTAGTCAACTCAAAGATTGTAAAAAGAAAATTGAATATTTTATTGTGTTTTTTACTTTTATTTTGATTGTATGACTGCATTTAAATGAACATTAGTAAAATTTTAATGATTAACCACTATAGCTGTTGTTGAATCTATCAATTAAAATTTTAAAAATTAAGTCATTATGTTATTGATCCAATAATCATTTTTTCCATAATTTCAATCCATAAAAAGAATAACTTCATAAGTTACTAGTCAAGTTTGGTATGCAAAAACCTCAGGTTATAGACATGATGCATCATTAAGTAGCCCTTATTACATTAGGTTGTTTTTGTTGGCTCTAGGGTGATATGTTCAAGGTTCATGACATAATTTCCTAGCAAATCTTTTTTATATATATAGTTTATTGTCCTTTGTTATAAAAATTATTGTGGTGATACGAACCATTCTAAGCCCGAGCATGATATAGTCTATATTTAGAAACAATGCTGATGTTTTTTTATTTAATAAATTGATATACAAAGTGCTCTATCACATAAAAAAAAATCATATCATAGTTTATTATACCTAAGGGGAAAAATCAAATAACATATATGTTCTTACAATATAATTTTCTACCATTATAATCCTATTATCTATATCAGATGCTTGACAAAAATCATGATGCAAAAGGTAAATTCATTTTTATTACCTGATACATTACTCACTAGACTGATTAATGTTGGTGAGATGGCAAAAATGACTGGCAAATTTAAGAATTGTCAGTCAACAAGCCACCATAATTATCTATTATCGGTTCATTACATATTTCATTGCATGCATTGAGAAAAATGCCATTAATAGTTGACTTGAGATAATCTATCATTTCAGAATTGCTAATAAAGAACAAGTGTGGTCTCTCACCCTGATTTGACTTTCATGATCTTAGAATTGTATTCAAATTCATGGTATCAAACATGCTAACAATACCTTGATAGATAAATGTGTAGTATATTTAGAAAATAATCAAAACCACTCAGAACAGAAGGCTACACCAACAACTAGATGACCCATCTGAGAATTGTTTCCAATTTCAATGCATTTTACAATTTTCCACTTGGACTTGGCCATTTTTTAATTTTATTTTTTTAATCCTTGATTCAAATTAAAATAGGTTAATTAAATATATATGGGGATGCTTGATATAGCGGGTATTAAATTTTAATTGACATTAATTAAAATAAACAAATTAAAAAAATGTCTTTGATGTTTTTTAATTAAATATCATTTAATTTTACTTGGTTTTTAAATAAGATTATGCTCCCTTTTTTTTAATATTACTAGGTGTTTTTTTTGTGCAACCCTACATTTTTTTTCTTGAATCTAATTCAGCTGTTTTCATGTCCATTTCTATTTTTATTATTGTTTGATTAAAAAATAATTGGTTTCAAAAAACAAAGTTATTAAATACAATCAGGCTCATTACTCATATTGTAAAATTATATATCTTGATCTACATTTATCTATCAATTTTTCAATTTAATATGTGGTTATCATTAACAATATTTTTTTTATTTATAAACGCAAATAATTCTCAATTTATTCTACGAACGCATGCATCAACCTTTTGATTTACAATTATAAGTTTTTTTAATGTCAAAAAACACAATGAGAAGGCCTTTATATTCATTTTCTTAAGTTGATTTTTTTTTATCTGACCCACAGGGAAGCGCAGGCTAACTAATTAGTATTACCTAATACATATAAAAGACCTATCTCTTTCATTGTTCACGTGAATAGTAACAGAGGTGGCCTCCTCTCTCTTTTTTAGCATTTCCCCTTCTTTTTTTTCTTTCATTTTTTTCCATATTTTCTAAATCTCATCCTTTAATATTTGATTAATTTTGATTTTGTCTGTATAAATTATTTTAGTTTCTTTTATATGAGGTTATCATAATCTCAAATAAATATATTAAACTATATGAAAAGTGAACCTTCTGCCCAATGTTTTTCTTTAATTTTTATTTTTATTTTCTTTCAATTACATCTTTTATGCTATAAATTAAAATACGAAGAAAATGCATGGCTCTCCTCAAATTCATGATAATCTTTATTTTGATC
>Ga0325404_1006273_pt1 | contig 12497 bp, 15 predicted proteins | sample PopdelMetagenome_18_FD_205664 | JGI IMG/M metagenome (GOLD analysis project Ga0325404, IMG submission 205664) | Populus deltoides microbial communities from Bellville, Georgia, United States - Xylem-Control-R1 | ecosystem: Host-associated > Plants > Phyllosphere > Stem > Wood/Secondary xylem... | reverse complement strand
TCTTAAGGATAAATAATTTTAACTTTTGCTACAACAAAAAATGAGATTGGTTATATTCTAAAATATTCAACAAGTAATTACTTTAAAGTGATTTTGTTTAAGTATATTTTTTTATACAAATTTAGTAAACATGCTAGGATTGTATTTCTATATCTTATGCAAGTCTACATATTTACTTAATATGCATGCTATCTTGTTTTTTATTGCAAGGTTACCATGTTCTTATTGGTTTCTGAAATCCACACACGCAGCGAAAACAATAAATTTAAAGTAATATTTGGGAGTCCCTGTGATTTCATTAGATAGATCTAAAGTTGTATCATTTGCATGTGAGTTATGTGACTAGTAGGGGTGGAGCTAGGGGGAGGTTAGTGGAGGCCTAGGCCCTTGCAAATGTCTTATTATTTTATAATCAGACCGAATTCCTGTTTTTTTTATAAAAAAAACGTTGTTGTTTTCATTAAAGATATAAATCCCTAGTTGATAATAATTTAGATTACAGCATCTCTCTTTGTAAGTGTGTAAAGGTAAGTTTTCTGTCTTACTTTAGTTCTCTAATGAACTGAATCGACTTATCTAAAAATAATTGTTTTTATACTGTCATCTTATACTTCTTATTCATTAATTGCTATTTATTGGGTGGGGGTATCAGATTCCAATAATGTTGGTGTTTCAATTCAAGGTTATCTCTGTGTTACTTTTTCAAACCTAATTTCTTGACTTTTCAAGCATATGGTAGATCCAACCAGTGCTGGTAATATGCTTAGGATTCTCCATAGGTTTACTGTTAATTTTTCTGTCGTTTTCATTTTGTATGGCTTATAAATTGCGTTTCTCAATTTTCTTTTCATATAATATGATTTATTAGTACATAATAAAATGCACCCTTTCTTTTCATATAATATGATTTATTAGTACATAATATAATGCACCCTTTCTTTTCAATCACTGAAGCCTTATTTTCTCTTATTTATCAACTCTTTCTCAACCCTTTTCAGACAATCACATTAACTTTCTTTAGATTTATTGACTCAACTTTTCACTCATAATATATTTTTTATTATTATTTTGGCATGTCTTATCATTTTTAATTTCACTATTAAAATATTTACACTAATATACTTTGTTTTATATTTGTAACGTGTTTAACTTTAAACTGCAATGCTATCTATTATTATTAATATGATATAAAATTTCTGGAAGTGTTATTGATATTGTTATATTTATTTAATAAAATGATTATTAATAATTTTTTTCATGAAATCACAACTAGCTAGACATGTTTTTTATTTATTTATAGAGTGGTTAGTTACTATGAAATTTTTTTTTCAGCCTTTTTATGATTCTAAATTTACATGTACATATAAAAAAGAAAGAAAATTATTATATAGAAAAATTAAAAAATAAAAGCCACATGCACCATATTCACTGCATACCGAGAGAGCCACAAAGTTTTTCTAATTTATTTTTATTAATATGATATTGTTATATGATATGATATAAAATTTCTATGAGTGTTATTGATATTGTTATATTTATTTAATAAAACTATTAAAATTTTTTGATTTTTTTGTTATTTTGTTAAGAGTTGCTGATATACTTACAACAATTATGATCAGGAAGCCCTAATAGGATTGAGATTGGTGGCAAAATCAAATCCAATATCCTTGGATATGGCGGCGTTGCTAGATTCAATATTCTTGGATCTGGCTTCAAAATAATATAAAAACATTAAGAAATATTAATTTGAAGTAAAGAAAAAATAAAAAAAATCAATTTTTTTAAAAAACTAATTTTGAAACGCATATAACAAACATGCTTTAATAAAAAAAATTCAACCTAACCTCAAATGAAAACAAACAATTATCACCCAACTTTTATACAATATAAAAAAATTCTCATCAATTTATTTCCTCTTTACTGTATGAAAAGAAATTTACATAAGAGAAAAGAAAAACATTTCAAGAGGAAAAAAATTAAAATATTAATTTGAAGTAAAGAAAAAGCTACAAAAATTTCAAATTTTTTAAAAGCATTTTTGAAACACAAAAACAAACATGCTTTAATAAGAAAATTTAACCCAACCTCAAATGAAAAAAAAAATATTATCACCCAACTTTTGTATAATATAAAAAAAATCTCATCAATTTATTCCCTCTTTACCATATAAAAAAATTAAATAAGAAAAAAATTAAATTGAAAATATCTTAAAAGAAAAAATATAGACTCAATAGTATTGGGTCTAGCCGCGGAGCGAGACCCAATTTCATTGGGTCTGGTCATGGATCCACACCCCATGTCCTTAAGTTTGGCCACAGAGCCAAATCCAATGTTCGTGGGTCTGACCGCGAAGCCAGATCCAATTTCCTTATGTCCTACCGCAGAGTTAGACCCAATATCTTTGAGTATCGCCTGGACCCAATGCTATTGGGTCCTGCTTGGCAACTGGACCCACTATCTACTGAGTCAGTTGAGCAGCCGGACCCAAAGCTATTAGGTCCTGCTGGCCAGTCAACCCAAAGGTATAATTTTGGCAACCTACGTCACTTTCAATCACTTCAAAATAATACAAAAATATAAAAAAAAAATATTAATTTCAATTAAAGAAAATCATAAAAAAATTTCAAAATTTTTTAAAGCATTTTTGAAATGCCAAAACAAATATGTTTTAATAAAAAAATTCAACTCAACCTCAAATGAAAAACAATTATCATTACCCAACTTTTGTACAATATAAAAAAAGTCTCATCAATTTTTTTCTTCTATACTATATGAAAAAAAATTACATAAGAGAAAAGAAAAAAAATTCAAGAGGAAAAAAAATGAAAATATTAATACAAAGTAAAGAAAAAAATAAAAAAAATTCAAATTTTTTTAAAAGCATTTTTGAAACGCAAAAACAAACATGTTTTAATAAGAAATTTCAACCCAATCTCAAATGTAAAAAATTATCATCACCCAAATTTTAAACAATATAAAAAATCCATCAATTTATTTTCTTTTTATAGAATGAAAAAAAATAAGAGAAGAAAAAAATTGAAAGAGGAAAAAAATAAAATTAGAAATATCTTGAAAGGAAAAAAAAATAAATTGGAAATTACTTGTCGGTGTATTAGGCGTTGCTCTGTTATACGTTGTTCATGGTACTACTGTATAAAATACTTTATTTGAAGATGGTAATAGCACAAATATATTTTGTGCTCTTAACCAAACTCAAGTATTTTTACATTCGAAAAAAATTGTTATTGACCCATTGCGGAATACGGGCCACTATGTTAGTTATTATATTTTTACGTAATGGTTATTTTTTAAAATATATTTTTTAAAATATATATTGAGATAATATTTTTTATATTTTTAAATTGAGTTTTTATATTATTACATTAAAAAAATAAAATAAAAAAATATTAATTTAAATTAAAAAAAGAATAAAAAAATTTCAAAATTTGTTAAAGCATTTTTAAAATGCCAAAACAAACATGTTTTCAGGTCACTTCAGAGCAATAATTTCCAGAGTCTTGCGTTTACCTATGTAGTTTAGCATTGTTAGCTCTCCCCGTAGACTGATATTTGTGATGTTAAATAGGCAATTCCTTGAGACGAATATTTGCCATTTTGTAATATCACGAAGTGAGCTACTTAAAGAAACACGAGAGCAGCAATGGATTGCATCGCCATGCTTGTTTTCTGCTTCATTTCATTTCTGATTGTAGGAACAGCCACACCTACTGACACCATAAACACAGCTCAGTTCATTAGAGATGGAGACACTATAGTTTCAGCTGGTGGGACCTATGAATTAGGATTTTTCAGCCCCGGGAAATCCAAAAACCGATACTTGGGGATATGGTATGGCAAAATATCTGTCCAGACAGCAGTTTGGGTTGCCAACAGAGAAACTCCACTTAACGATTCATCAGGAGTTGTAAGGCTTACAAACCAAGGACATTTTGTTCTTCTCAATCGTAGTGGAAGCATCATTTGGTCTTCCAACACATCATCACCTGCTAGGAATCCAGTTGTGCAGCTTTTGGATACAGGAAACCTTGTTGTGAAAGAGGAGGGTGATAATAACATGGAGAACTCCTTGTGGGCCGTGGCAGAGTTTTGATTATCCAAGCAACACACTAATACCGGGCATGAAGGTAGGACGGAATATCAAAACTGGCATGGACTGGTACGTGACATCATGGAAGTCACCTGGTGATCCTTCCAGAGGTAATATTACAGGCATCCTTGTTCCTGAAGGATATCCAGAGTTACTACTGTTGGAAGATTCGAAACCGAAGCATCGAGCTGGGCCATGGAATGGCTTGCAGTTCAGTGGCATGCCTGAAGTAAAACCAAATCCCGTGTGCATATTTGAATTTGTTTATAATGACAAGGAGATATATTACACAGAGCAACTTCATAATAGCTCAAGGCATTGGAGGGTCGTCTTACCTCAGAGTGGTGATATACGGATGGATGCATCAGAACTAGGTATGAATTTATCCTCAACTAGAAAAGTCACTCTCGTTGTTTTTTTTTTTAATTAAAATTTGAAATATTTTCAGAAAGAAAACCAGTGAGATAAAGCAACTGGCAAAAGGATACAAAGTTTAAGAATATTAAAACCAAGCGATATAGTCTGTGAGCGTATCTAAACCTTTCCTCGCGAGGCTATCATCAGCAACAGAGTTTCCTTCTCTTAAAATATGGCTAAAAGAAACCTGATTTAGACCCTTAAGCATCATAGAGTTCATACTTTTTTTTTGCTTTATATCTAAATGATTTTTTTTCAAATATTTATTCTCGTTATCTTTCAGATAACTAGAAATCAAATTCATGAGAAGAAAGTTATCTTTATAGATATTCATATAACATGATCCTTGAGAGTACCTTGTATATATGCTTGTGTTGATAGCCTAACATGTTATTTGGCATGAAAGTACTTGAAATTTTCAGGGAAAACACGCACGCAAACAACTAGATTAGGCATGACTTGGCATGTCACTTGGTGTTGGTGACATGATGGATTGTTTTTCTCCTACCCAAAATGATATTGTTTTATAATGAGTAGAAAACTTTCCAGCCACAGTAACTTAACAAAAAATACAATGGGCATTGGCATTTCCTCTTTTTAACACCATTTTTTTCTCTAGGTATCTGTAGCATTAACACCGGCTAGGACTCTTGTACATGTATATATTATACATATTCTATGCAATAAGAAAAGTAGATGATTCTATTTAATCTAGACAATTACTTCTCATTGTTGATATGGTATCAGAGCAACTAATCCAAATCTAACCTTTTCTTTTTCAAATCACAAAACCTAAAACATCACTACAAGATTTCACAGTTTTACTGACGAAAAACTTCCGTTCGTGTGTGATTAGAAGTTCGTCGATGATTTTTTTACCGACGTCATCACCGACGGATTACGTCCTTCAGCTTTCCTTTCATTGGTGATTCTCCATTCCATCGCTATATCGATCGGCAAAACAGAAAAACCATTTGCTGATGGTTTTACAGAGGAAATTTGTGCACCCAAAAAAAAGATTCCACGCATGGCCGAAACAAACCCACAACACCATGCTCAGATTACAACCACAAATTCCAGAACCAACCCTCAAATTAATACTACCCAAAACCCTGACCTACCAGTAGCCATCCCTGGAATCAAACTCAATGGCCAAAACTATGAACTATGGTCACAAATCATAAAGATGTTTATCTCCGCAAAGACAAACTTGGACTAATCACCGGCAAAATCAGACAGCCAGCACTCACAGACCCAACATACAGTAAATGGAGAACAAAAAACGCCATTGTTAAAGGTTGGATTATCAATTCCCTAAACCCAAATTTAATTGGAAATTTTATCAAATTTCCTACAGCAAAAGGGGTTTGGGATGTCGTTGCTGCAACCAAGGTTGTTAAAATCATGATTTGACTCGTAAAATCGTACGATTTTAGGAGTCAATGTAGGCTTAACGTGCTAAATCGTTCATAAAACTCAAAAATAGGTTAAATCAGGTTGAAATCGGGTAAAATCGTTAAAATCAGGTGAAATTGTGTAAAATCGCGATTTCACCACCGATTTAACGATTGCATCACATAAGATAAAATTGCCATTGCTATTACAGGTGTCCGACGACTATTAGCTTTTTGGCCTATTGCTGTTACAGAACAAAAGCAAAAATTGCAAAATCACGTTCTTTCAGACTTTCAGTATTTAACTTTCATAAAGATAATTTGATGCTGAGAATTCAATTTTAGCTTATGCTCACCGCGATCAATTAACAACTCTCCTAGCTCAAGAGGAGGCATATTGGAGGCAGCGAGCAAAGCAACTATGGTTGAAGGAGGGTGATTTGAATACAGAGTATTTCCATGAGATGGCTTCTAATAGAAGAAAGTGCAAGAGGTTGATTACGCTGATTAATGATGCGGGTGAGGTGTTAATTTGATGAGATGGAAGGGATGAACAAGGTTATGTTGGGGTATTTTCTCCAACTGTTCGACAAAAGTCCTGACTCATAATCACCTTTGCTAGACTGTATTCAACCGTGTGTTTCAGCTGCACAAAATGAATCATTGCTGGCTCAAGTACAAGATGATGAAATAAAGAGAGTTGTTTTTCAGGTGAAACCTTATATCTGTTGAGGATTATTACAGAGATAATTTATTGCAGAGATAAATTAACTAGTTGCCGAATTAGGATTTCAATTTTAGTATCAGTTTTATCCGTATAAGGAAAACATTTTTATGAAAAAGAATAAATTTAAAAAAAATACATGTCGATTAAAATTAATATGAAATAGATTTTTACATGTAAAATAAATAAAAAAATTATTTTATCTTCTATATAATCAAAACTTAAAACTCAATTACATGTTAGTTTAGTGCAAAAAGTAAAGTTTAGTATAAAAAGCAAATATTACTTGGCTAACCAAATTATTTTTTCATCTTGGTTGTATAAAATATATAAGGTACCATAATAGCAATCGGTATTGAAGATAAAAAAAGTATTTAATTTTGAATTATTTGAATTTTTATTTGAAGCATATATTTTAAAGTGCTTAAACTATGTCTGAATTTTAATCTAAAGCATGAATTTTTTTAATGTATTTTAAAATTCCTTACGATTTTACGATCCGAGTTTATTTTACATTTTTTGTGTCATGTCAAAATCGTGATTTTAACAACCTTGGCCGCAACCTACTTCGATGAAGGAGATAATGTCTAGGTCTATGACTTAAAAAGGAGAGTCAGCCGAACAACACAAGGAAGTGGTTCTCTAGAAGATTACTACACTGGCTTACAAACTCTCTGGGCGAGAGATTGACCACAAACGCCCAAAACCCATGACATGCGAGGAGGAGATACAAAAATACAAGAAATTAATTCAAGAAGATCAAATTTATACCTTCTTCAATGGTTTAGGTGATCAATTTGATCAGGCCTGACGAGATATTCTTCAACAGACTCCTCTACCTTCGATTGAGCAAGCCTTTGCTCAAGTATACAGAGAGAACACTAGACGAACCATGATGATGGAGAAAGAAGCTAGAGACAGTTTCGGTTTACTAACAAAAGGCAAAGACAGGAACTAGGGTGAGATGAGAAGGGGAGGAATAAGGAACCTAGGACCTGGTGGCAACTAGTCAAAACAGTATTTTGACCCATCATCACCTAATAAACAGACCATTCGGCCCACACCTGGTCCACACGGGCAGAATTCCAGCAGGCCATTTTTTTCTAGACCGAAAGCCCTAGATGGTGGGTGCACTCATTATGGTGGGAATAAGCACACCAAAGATACGTGTTTTCAACTACACAGATACCTAGAGCGGTGGTATGAACTTAAGGGGAAAAAAGAAGAATATGACCACACAACATTCATTAATAATACAGATTCAAACATACGTGTGCTGCTCAAAACTCAACCTCAATCTACCATTCAAGACCCAGGTATTATTGGTTCTATAAACTTGGTATCTCATGGTGAACATGTAAACAATTGGATTATTGACTTAGGGGCAACAAATCACATGACCTATGATCCTAATGACTTTAAAATAAAGACAATTCCTCGATAGTAGGCTATATCAAACGCCAATGGTGATATATATATATCCAATAACAGGGGGGAACAGTGGAATTATCCACCAAATTCACTCTCCCTAATACTTTTTTTGTTCCTTCACTCTCCACTAAACTATTATCATTAGGTCAAGTGACAAAAGATTTAAATTGTTGTGTACTAATGTACTCCTCTTTTTGTTTGTTTCAGGATGTTCTCACGAAAAAGATTTTTGATTGTGGTACTAAGAGAGGGGTCATATTATGTGGATTATTTAGACCTTGGTAAAGTTTATTCTGCTTAATCATCAAAACTGCAAGGACAAGACATCTAGTTATGGCATTATTGGTTAGGGCATCCATCATTCAGTTATTTATAACATTTGTTTCCCACTTTTATTTGGCAATGTGGTGCTCTATAGTTTTAAATGCAAGGATTGTATATGAGGTAAGAGTCATCGAACAAATTACCCCATCAGTCATAATAAAAGTAATGCACCATTTGAGATTATGCACTTTGATTTATGGGGTCTTGCACCTATTACGACTACTGCTAGCTTTAGATGGTTTGTCACTTTTATTGATGACTGCACAAGAGTTTCTTGGGTTTATATGTTAAGATATAAGAAGAATGTTCTACCAGTTTTTCATAAATTTGTCACCATGGTACAAACTCAGTTCTCTATGAACATTAAAACTCTTCGATCTGATAATATAGATGAATATATTGGTCAAGAGTTTAGACAATTTTGTGATAGCAAGGGCATCATATATGAGATTACATGTCCATATACTCCTCAATAGAATGGAATTGCTAAACGAAGAAATAGACACATACTAGAGATAGTACGGACAATTATAGGAGCTACTATAATTTTGCATAATCCTTCATCAAACATAAAATTAAAGGAATTAATCATTTGGAGCATGTTATTTACCTCACTTTGATAAGGATTTAAGGAAAGAATGCAAGAAAAATCAAGTTTTCTTCTTCTCCCTCTTCAAACCCTAGCTTGAAATCCTTCCTTCAATGCACTCACCACCTTAAAATCAACCCCCTCTTGATGTTTAATTAAGTTAATCACTCTAATTACTCACTTTAATTAGTGAAATCAATGAGAATTTAAGTAGAAAAATTACACAATTCTTCCCCCTCTCTTTGTTTAAAGCTCACGGCTAAAAGAGAAAAAATGGAGCATTTATAGTCTAACTTTTACTTATTTACACATTGGCCCTCATTTCTTCTCATTTCTATTTTTGTCACTCAACTCTTCTTTTTACTCAATTCTCACCTTAACATCTTATATTTTATTCTATTGTATCTAATTACAATACTTGAAATCCGTTTATTTAATCTATTCGGTACTTTATTTATTTTACTCAAATTATAATTTAGCGGGTTTTCACATTCTCCTCCCCTAAAAAGAAATTTTGTCCTCAAAATTGAACTTCGTACCTGAATCTAGAAATAATTCGAGGTGTTTCTGTCTCATTTGAGATTCTCTTTCCCAAGTCACCTCCTCGATTTGGGAATTCCTCCATAACATCTTGATAATTGGAATCTTCTTATTTCTCAATTCCTTCACACTATAATCTAAGACTTTCACTAGCTTCATTTCCAATGTTAAATTCTCATCAATTTCCAGAGGAATTTGAGGCAAGACCCGAGATGGATCCACTTCAGCCTTTCTTAACAGAGAGACATGAAACACATCATGGATTTTGACCAGATGTGGAGGTAGAGCCAATCTATAAGCCCGAGCCCAATCCTTTTGGTGACCTCAAAAAGCCCAACATACCTCAGTGCCAATTTCTCTTTCAAGCCAAATCTTAACACCTGTTCCCACGGGGCAACTTTCAAAAATACTTTGTCACCAATTTCAAACTCTAGGGATCTTCTCCTATTATCAGCATAACTCTTCTGCATATCCTGAGTTGCTTTCATTCTATTCTTTATGATCTTTATCTTCTCAGAGGTAATCTATACCAGATCTGGTCCAATTAGTTGTCTATCCCCTACTTCTTCCCAGCATACTGGTGTCCGACATCTTCTACCGTATAAGGCTTCATTGGGAGCATTCCTATTGTAGCCTGGTAGCTGTTGTTGTAAGTGAATTCTACTAACGGTAGATGATCTTCCCAATTTCTTCCAAACTCCAATATATATGCTCTTAGTAAATCCTCTAATATTTGAACAGTCCTCTCAGATTGACCATCAGTCTGAGGATGAAAACCTGTGCTTAAATTCAACTTCGTTCCGAGAGCCTGTTGAACACTGGCCATAATCGAGAGGTAAACCTTGGATCTCGATCTGAAACTATTGACACTGGCATACCGTGTAACCTTACAACTTCATCCACATACAATTTTGCCAATTTCTCCACTGAGTCTGTCATTTTCATTGCCAAAAAGAGTGCAAATTTAGTCAATCTGTGAAACCCCTTAAAATTTATAATTTAAATATGTAAATGTGTAAACCCTCATATAAATGTAAGACTGAAAGTGGTAATATTTCAATGAGTGATGGAAACCAAGATTAGAAATAATAGATAAATAATGATATATAATGGAAGAGATGACCTTCATAAAATGAATTTTGGTTTAGAATTCATAAGGACAGAGAAACTGGTAACGTGTTTTGATGGATGAAATAATGAGAAAAATGTTAAAATATTTTTAGGAAATAAGTGAGGTAATAAAGAATACATTATAATAAATGATAGTACAATGAAAAGGGTAGGACTGAAGGTGCAAGCACCGTTTAAAAATCAGTGATGTTATTTTGAAACGATAATAAGCCCGGTAAATAAATAAAGGTGGAAATCCTAAAATGAATACATTACAAAATAATTAAACGACCTTAAAGGTTTAGAATGATAATTGATATGATTTTTTTTGTGAAGATTGAACAAGAAAAATCTAGATTGTTTATGAAAAGTTATGAACTGACCAATTTTACATTAGGAAGCAGAGCTCTCAATCCAATCGTCGGATCGGGATGAAATTTTGTATGAAGTCTATTGATATGTTTTCCTACCTTGGTTAAATATCTCATCCCAATCGGAGTTTGGTAAAGACTAGCGATTTAAACAGAAATAAACCAGATAGTTTACATGAAAAATACATAAAAGCATGAAAGAGGGACAAAATTGTAATTATGACAAAAAGGTGCTTATAAAACTGCAAAGAGGCCAGCATTTAAAAAAAATAGATAAAAGCGGATAAGGGGAGAGAGCTGCAGATTTTGGAGAAAGCCAATAATGCTCCAGTGGCCATATCTCTGGAATCCACCGTTGGATCATGCTGATTTTTGGATATGTTGTTCTCATTACACTCCTCTACTAACTGACCGGAGAGATAGGAGGAACACAATCCATTTGACAGAAATCATCATCTGGAATTTCATGGAAAACAAAAAGGAAATGCACATGCAGGGCAGTTTGGTCGCCGGCTAATTTCTCTCTCTTCCACCGTTGGATCAGGCTCGTTCATGCATATGTGGTGCGCCTAGATGTTACCTTCATTCTAGATGGTGGAGATCGGAAAATATGTCTCCGGCAAGGTTTCGTGCATGTTGAACAGTAGCTCATCCATTTTCAGGTAAGCTCGGTTTTCTTTAGATCTAGGGAGATTTAACCGTTGGATCATTATGATTTTGAGATATATTATGCACAACTCTATGATATGTAGTCTGACCGTTGGGTTGAAATAATAATCAGAGGTTGATGACTTATTGCCTTTTAAATCTATTGCTAGTTTTGGCAAAATGTAGTAAGCTTGATTAAATACATGTTTTGATGAAATTAGAATTGTGTGGGTGTAGGTTTTATGGAAGATGTAATGGTAAAATATGTTCTTGTTATTAGTATTATTATAGATTAATTGTGTATTCTTTATATGAGGGGGAGAATGATTATTGTGTAAGAATAGTAAGGAACATTGCTATATGAACATGTTAATTGAATAGAACATGTTGATTGAATATAAAGCTAACTTGTTGGTTGTGTGGATATAAATGCAGTGGAACCATGAAGAAATTGAAATGAAAAAAATTTGGAAAATAAAACATATTTAAAGCTAGCCATAAATGTTTTTTAGCAAATTGTTAGTTAATGAAGGTTGTGATAGATCCCAATTAGTAGGGTGAAATTATTGTTGTGATAATGATCTGAGAATATTAATTGTTAAGGTTTGCCGTATATGTTTAATCGCTTGAGGAGAAAGCGAAAGAAAATGAATAGTTCATCATTTTGTTGTATTAATAATAATAATAGGAGAAATCTCAAAAGGAATGAGTTTTCTTATTTTGGTCTAATCTTGCTATATTGTAGAGGTAGGGAAATTGTTTGAATGTTTTGCTTTAGAATTGGTTTGAATTTGTGATTTAATGATGCCAAATGACCTTGGATGATGTTGATTTTGCATGA
>Ga0325404_1006272_pt1 | contig 12499 bp, 7 predicted proteins | sample PopdelMetagenome_18_FD_205664 | JGI IMG/M metagenome (GOLD analysis project Ga0325404, IMG submission 205664) | Populus deltoides microbial communities from Bellville, Georgia, United States - Xylem-Control-R1 | ecosystem: Host-associated > Plants > Phyllosphere > Stem > Wood/Secondary xylem... | reverse complement strand
AAGGTAATCCTTACCAGGATCTTTCTCCGATGGCTTCAATATAAAGGTGTTACCGCATGTTACGGCAACAGGGAACATCTGCAGCCAAAAAGTAGCACACATTTTTATTTTTATTTTCTCTGGAAACGCAAGATTTGCTCACAAATCAGAAAAGCATTAAATGTTTGTACACTTGTGAAACATGATCAACTTCAAGATGAAGCAAGAAGTTGGCCCAGTTAACTGCATCCTTTCATCTTAAGAAAAAGATTTAAGTTACATCTTTGTGATAATGATAAAGTAGGCATCCCAATATGCATGGACAGAAAAAATTGCGAAGAAGAATACTGAAGGCTTTGATTCAGTGACTCTTTGACGACACTGTTTTTAGTTTAGGCGAAATGTCCAGTATTCATAAGTGGATGTCACCTGGTATATCCCTTTTTTAGATGCATGCCCACTTGTTATTCTGCGAGAGTGATTAGTGTTATGACTACATTTTTCTCCCTCAAGTTAAATCATGCTGATCTTAGAAAACAGTGACATCATGACAAACAAAAATTTTAATCATGAAAAAATAAAAATAAAATAATAATTAAAATAATAAAGATAAAATCTGTTATAAAAACCAATAAAAAAAACAAGGAATTAAATTGAAAAATTAAAAAAATAATTAAAAAAATCAAAATAAAATAAAAAATAAATGAAATAAAATGTTAAGGAATAAAATAAAATAAAAACAAATTAGGAAAAAAATATTAAAAAAAGGAATTAAAAGAATAACAACCAAATTAGATAAAATAAATGAATTAAAATGTCAAGAGATAAAATTAAAAAAAATAAAATAAAAAATAGTAATTTAAAAAATAAGTATCATATTTGATATAAAAATTAAATAAAATTAAATAAAAATCAATAAAATTAAAAAAAATCAAAAATAAATAATATATTAAAAAAATCAAAAATAAATAATAGTATGGTATCATATTTACAATTACCATACTTTTAAATATTATACTTTCCATCTTGGATCAAAGCTCACTTTCAAAATAAATGAAATGACACTATTAATATTGCTCTCATATATATTAAAGCATCGTAATTAATCATGACCACACATCGCATTTTCTCTCCTCATCTTTAACTTCTCTCCTCTCTGTCTCCTAATCTATCTATCTTTCAAACATAAAATTAAAAAGAAAAACCCTAAACACAAATCAATCTTTAAAGAAAAAGTCAAAGAAAGATTTACCTTACATCTCTTTCTCTCTCTCTCTCTCTCTCTCTAAACACAAATCAATCTTTAAAGAAAAAGTCAAAGAAAGATTTACCTTACATCTCTCTTTCTCTCTCTCTCTCTCTCTCTCTCTCTAAACACAAATCAATCTTTAAAGAAAAAGTCAAAGAAGGATTTACCTTACATCTCTCTCTCTCTCTCTCTCTCTCTCTCTCTCTCTCTCTCTCTCTCTCTCTCTCTCTCTCTCTCTCTCTCTCTCTCTCTCTCTCTCAATTTCTTTAAGGAACTTAAAAATAAAAGGCAAGATTGAATTGTTTTCAATAAACAAGATTTCAAAAATGTTAGTGTTTTAAATCATTAGAATATAGGTTTTGTTTCCTCGTTTTTAACAAAAACTTAATATTATTAGAAGTTAAAAATTGAAAATGGAACCCTAAATTTACGATACCCTAAAAAATTATAGATTTTACTTTACTTTTATGTGGAATCAATAATTTTCATTCTCCTGAACACATTATTTATAGTGGGAAATCTGTAATTTGTTCTTAAACAAAAAAAAACTCAAATTTAAAAATTAGAGTTATTAGTTTAAAAAATCCCAATTTTTAAATTATTATTCAATTTATGTGTAATCATTCTGTAACTTGTACAAACCATGCAAGAATCAAAATGCGAGATATATTTGCGCATCATGGGAGTTCATCATATGTTGACAAATATTAGGGCTTTAAATATATTTTACATAAACATACTATTCATATGCCAACAAGTCTTTGATATGGACTTGCATGGCATTCACATTAAGTTTGATAGAAGAAACAAAATATATGATGATGCTTCGACCTTAAAGGTATTAAGTATGCATGAAGGTGAAGAGAAGGTGTATCTATGTATTAATGTTGATCTAGTTATTGATCTTGTAACAATAAAAATATGCTGATGTATTATTCTGGTAATCTTGAAGATGACATGCCACTGGGAACCAAATATTTTGTTGTTTATGATCTTGAAGTTGAAAAGATACTGTATTTTGATGATATTAGCCCTGATAAAGATGAAATGGATTCTGAAATACATGTTGATGGTGATGATGATGTTAGATATTCTAGTAGTGATCCTAATGTGGGTTATAAAATGGGGTCTGAAATAGGTGTTGATGGTGATATTTGTGGTGATGCTAGAATTAAGATGGATTCTGATGATGAACTAGATGATTATTATATCTTTTCTAATGATGATGTTTTTTTTTTTGTAATGAGGTTAAAGATGAGTGGATTAATAATTTACAAGTTAATTTTTCTACTAGTTAAACATTGAATGATGCTTCTGTATCTGATAATGACTAGAAGATGAGTAACGACAAAGATGATATTGCTGTAGAAGTTAGACAATAATCTAGTGATGACGGCAATGAGGATGAAAATGGTAATGAGAGGAAAATAAAAAAGAGAAGACAAATGTGGATCTAACTACTGATTTTAGATGTAAGAGGTTTAAATTTGTAGTTGATGGATCAATAAAGTTTGAAAAATGTTAAATTTTTTCAGAGATGTACTGTAAAAGTATGAGGTTAAACATGGATATCATGTTAAAAGATATATTAATCAAAAAGTTAAGGTTGGTGATATGGGTGATGGTTATGATTAACGGATATATGAGTCCCTTATTCCTGGTAGTCAAATATTCATGATAAAGTCATCGAGGAACAAACACAATTGCATTTGACCTACAAGTATAAAAGTTGCAACTTCAACATAGATAACAAAGATATTGCTACTATTAATTAATGTTGACCCATCTATCTCCAATGAATCTCTTTCAATGATTTTGGATGATAAATTTGGTATCAAGTCATACCATATCCAATTATAAAAAGCTAGGATAAAGGTTAAAGAGTTGGAGGAAAGAACTCACAATGAGTCTTTTAAAAGACTCTCCAGATATATTCAGCCATTGAAGCAAAGATCTGATGTATATTTAGGTTTTGACCCTAATTATAATTCAAATATGCATTCACCATTATTAGATCCAAAATTAAGCACATGACTGATATATAGGTCAAGGCACTACTAAGATCGCCTTGTTTATACCAAGCCTCAGACCTCAACATAATTCTATCCAAAACTAAAAAACATTGATATAATAATCAACCATCCTTCTGAAACACTAGATCATAAACACACACATAAAGATTGTGGAGCTTAAGCTATACAAAATATCACAATTCATATATGTATAATATAGGAAACAAAATGAGAAAGCCCACATGAAAAAGAAGTGTTAGGCATACCAACTTAAAGTATAAACAAAAACTCCTTTTTAATAAGTAGTGTTGGATCAATTAATACACACTATAGATCTGAAAAGATTATAATGATTAAAAGATGATTTTTTCATAACTCAGTGAATAAATGATACCAAACATGCAAATAAAAAACCAAATTATAACATGATTAATTCATTAAGTCCATACATGCCAAAAGTATAACTAAGAAAACCACTCACACGTAACCATAATTCAAGTTATGTCACTCTATAAGAGTATTATAAGTAAAATTAGATATAAATATAAGAGTACTATAAGTCAGAAAATCAGATATAAGAATGGTAGAGCATCATAACATATATGTGCAATGGTCTTTTACACAGGCTAGTGTCACCCCTAACTAGCTAGGGTAATCAAATTCTACTATATGCACATAGGCTAACATTACCTTCTTTGTTAGCGTTAAGTGTTCTAACTTGTATAACTTTACAATCCATATCAATTTAATATTCTAAAATCACACAATAACAAAAGGTAGATAGTCAACTAATCGTATTCATATATAATATTATTCATATTCTTGATTATAGTTATTAGTGTTATTTCTATAGTTATATTTGATATTATTTACTTACAATATATAAAAACAATCAAACCAAGATAAACATCAACATCCACCAACAACATAAGAGCAGTATGAGGAGCTTTCAAAGTACCTAAACATGTTTTATCATAAAATATAATCAATTCACAATTCAAAATGAAACCATAAAAACTTGATATTACACCACAAATAAAACTCGATTATCTATCAAAATCTATCTTAAAAACTATTATTTATGACCATGGACTAAATTGTTTTTTTCTTGGAATTTAGGGGTAAAATCCTAATTTTCCAAAATTCAAGGACCAAATTGAAATTATATCATCTTCAACCTCTAAACATATTTTCCAAGATTTTAACATGATTCTTTCTATATAATTCTTCAATAATCCCATATTTTCTTTCTAATATCGAAATTCCTTAGGTTTTGCTCTAATCATACCAACATATATCAAATATCAAAATCACATACTAATTATTCATAATCTATCTCAATCCATGTTTATATGCATATATTACTAACCACACACAAATTAATTCAATAATTATTTAACTTATCAGCTAATCTCTTATAAAGCCTAATATTTTCAATAACTATATGTTAAGAAAAGAAACCCATAACTATGTTATAAAACACTCAGGAAAGAAATAAAGAAAACTTACTCAAAAGATATAAATTATATGGTTGATATCTAGTATGGATTATAAGAGAAAGTTGCATAAATAAAAAAGGAAGAAGAAGAAGCTCTCGGTCAAATAAGAAGAAAATAAAACAATGAAAATATAGGAGAGGTGGTTGCATATATACATATATGTATATCAAGACTTGGGAAAAACTTATGGGTTATAAAACATATAAACTAAGCACACAAAGAAATAAATTACATGGGATAAAACTTTAAAAAGTTTATAGGTCTCATAACCTTGAAAGTTTCAATGCGTGTATGTTTGTTTGAAAATGATGAAGGAAGACTTTGTTTCTAAATATATGCTATTAATTGAAATTGATGGATGTCATCTCAAAGGTCCATATAATTAGAGATGAAAATAATGGACTATCTTGTTGCATATGTTATTGTTAAGTATGAAAATAATGAAACATGGTGTTGGTTTTTATATGCTTAATTGTATAAATCCATAAAAGAAGGTATACATTAGAGACCATTTTACATAATGTCTGAAATGAAAAAGGTTAATTTAACCATTATAATTTAATTATATTATAAATTTTATCTTTTCTAAACTTGTGTTTAATTTGGAATTATATTATCTAACTATCATAATTTAATTTCCGTATTTTACCTGAAGTTTTTGTCAAGATATTCCCATAGGCAATACATAGGCATTATTTGAGGCATATTTATTCCAATTTAAAAAAGAAAGGCTTTTATGGATTGAAATTAAATATGGGCTTTTGGGATACATCAAAAGCTTACATGAATCTCAATTACAATATTTATATGAGAGACATTGGGGATATGGACATTGAAGCTGTCAAGTGGTTGAAGAACATCTTTACTAAGACTTGGGTAAGGTATATGTTTGACCCTGGAGTTAATGTTGATAACACGACTAATAAATTGGACAAGTCATTCAATAACTAGATTGGAAAATATAAAAGCATGCCAATTCTTTTGTTACTAAAAAAGGTTAGATTGAAACCCATGGCTAGGTTTCATGACATATTCACTCAATCTAAAAACTAGGCAATAAAGACCATACCTCATGTTAGGGGAGTGCTAGGTAAATCTGTTAAAAAAAAAGAACTTGAGAATGATTACAACTATTTATGATGAATACCAAGTCTATAAAGGCCAAACGAGGCATTGTGTTAATTTAAGAAAAAACTAGTGTTCATTTGGAGAATGGACAATGATTGGTATTCCATACTTATATGTTGTCCATTGTGTTAATCATAAAAAAATTGAGTTAGAAGATTTGTGTAGTGAGAATTGCAGTGTGGATATATTTAAAAAAAAAAGATACTTTGAAGTGATGTGCCCATTACCGAAAGCTAATCTTGATTCTAAAGAAAGAGATGTAATTGTTTTACCTCTAAAACTTAAAAAGAGTATTGGTAGATCAAAAAAGAACAGGCAAAAGGAGAAAAGAGAAGATCAACCTGATACAGCTAAGAAAAGGTCTTCCACACTTTTATGCAATATTTGCAGGCAATATAGATATAATTTCAGGACATACCAACAAGATAATGCTGAGAAAATTGCTGGTAATAGTATTGCGAGATGATCCAATTATGTTGAAAAGGGATCTAAAGTTCTGATAGGGGATCAAGAGGATCCAGCACTGTTGCGAAAAGGTTCGATGTTCCTAGTAAAGGCTCAAACAAAGGCTCAAGAGTTTTAAGAGGAAAAAAAAAGGAGGCAAAGGTGATGTTGGTACATCCTCCTCACAATAATCTACCCAGACATGAGTGATTTTTCTAAAAATATATCGTAGTTTTATAGATAAATAAAACAATTTACAATTACTAATCAATGTTGTTTTTTACAATATGCAGGTTCGTGGTGCTAAAGCTAGTTCTCAACAATCTACCCAAAAAAGGTATCGTGGTTGAAGATGTATTCAAGATTGGTGACTTTTAAATGCTACATTACTGTTATTTCTATGAATGGATGTTATATTAAGGATCATTATGTTTATTATGTTAGGTACCAGTTTAAACTATTTATGGATGCTTGTTAAGTGCATATTGGTTGTTTGCACGCGTGTTGTTGTTTACATGCTATTTAAGTAGCATGCTTCTGATATGATTGATATGGATTTGCATGCATCTTCACTATACTAGGGAATACATGCACTATGTCTTCTTTTTTTTATTTAACAAAAACAACATAGTTGTTACAAACATAAACATTACGCATACTAAATTAGCTACTATAAATAATTTTACACTTGCTAAGGTAGTCAATAAAGGTAATTTTGCATTACTTATCATTGCATCTATAAAATAGCCTTTTTTTACTAGCTTTTTATTATTATTATTCTAACTGCAACTCTTTTTTCATATTTTATGCACTTTCTATTCTTGAATTTTAGTTCATCCAAGTTGTACCAACTTTATATGCTATTAGCACTTGATGAAGATGATGTCATGTTTATAATAATTTTGTATTGTGGCTGTGTTGATTGTGGAATTATGGTGAAAATGAAAAAGGAATTGTTGAGATGTTATTTATGAGTTATGATGAAACTTGGTTGCGTTGCTTTGATGGAAAAGAAAAGGTGGATTTTTTTTAGGTTTGATAGGTTTATTTGATGGAATTATTGAAATAAAAGAGGATATGTTGGGGAAGATGAGGAGGAGGTTGCTGGATTTTTTGCTTTCTAATGCATGCTTGAATGTGGTTGGAAACTATTGCTAAATATTGTAATTTATAACATTTTGTAATTGTTGAGATGTTATTTATGATTTATGGTGAAAATTGGTTGGGTTGTTTTGATGGAAAAGGAAATGTTAAATTTTGCTAGGTTTGACAGGTTTATTTGATGGAATTATAGTGAAAATGATTAAGGATATGTTGGGGAAGATGCTGGATTTTTTGCTTGGTAATCCATGCTTGAATGTGGCTAGAAATTGTTGCTAAATACTATAATTTATGGTATTTTTGTAACTAAATAAAAACTACCAATGACTTTTTTTAAAAAAAAATCCCAACTACTCTAGTGGCATTTTAGTTATTTTTAACCTTTAGAGGTTATTTAGTCTTTACCACAAATATAATGACACTCTTGTAAATAAATATAAGTTTCTGTTGATTTATTTTTTACACCAACTTTTAAGGATGTAAAATTTTACTTGCCATCAAAATGCATGATGAAAAATGTAATATTTAAAAGTATAGTTGCAAAATGAAAAAAAAAAACCTTGGGATGTCAAGCGTAATTTTCCCTTTACGCATTTACCCTCTTACTAGATACCTGTGGGCCTTCTAGCCCATTGAACACGCCTCCAATACTATTTTTCTGACATCTCATGTTGAAATAAGAGCATGCCACATTCATCATATGTTATCATTTTTTTAATATAAAATGACACTCTATTTTGTTTTTATCCAATATTTTCCCCTAATTAGTTAAATTTTTTTTTTATTAACGTGGGTGTCCAGGCCAGCTTACGCGCGCATCGATTAATCCTACGGGCCCTGAAGTTAATGACCATGTAAGCCTTCAGTGGCCCTGAGGCTTGTGGGACCCGAACTAGTGACCTTTAGGGAGCAAATCTAGAGCCTGACGAGTTAAGCTACACCTTTCAAGATTAATTAGTTAAACTTACTATATCATTGGTTGACGCTACATTGTGAGTCAAATCAATTTTCTTTTAATGTAAAAAAAAATGTTTAGGTATTGCTAGCATGTTTTATAGTAGGAAAAAAATCAAATCATGTAAGGGTTGACCCGATGTGACTCAGTCAACTTGACGGATCCAAAGACAACCCGAATGACCATTAAAAATATAGTTTCTAAAAAAAAATCAAGACATCTTTTAAAAAAAAATAAGACAAAAGTATATTAGATCAATCCAGGTCAACCCGTATTAACCTGCTAAATTCACGACCCGGGTAATAAGACTGAGACAATCCAATAGAAAGCAAATCGAAACAAATTATGAAACCTAATTCTCAATCAAACCAATGTTGAATGATGAAATTGAAAAAAAAAAAAAACATAAGTCAACCTGAGTTAAACCGCCATACCCGCAACTTGGGAAATGAAACCAAGATAACCTCATAGAAAGCAAACCAAAAAATTTATAAAATCTAATTCTAAATCAATCAAATTTTAAAAGTTAAAATTGAAAAAAAATCAATAAAAAACATGACAAAAAATTGAGTTAACATGTCAAATTCGTGACCCAAATCATGAGATCGGGATAAATAATTTTAATATTAAATGATAGAATTAAAAAAAATACTAAATCTTAAAAAAAAATACTAAACCTTGAAAAAAAAGTAATGTTCAAGTAAACAATGCTTTGTGAGTCACACATGCATCAATCATCCACTTCGCTAAAGCAAGATCACACAGTTCAATTGCTTCATTTCTTTGCCAACAATTCTGAAGAGACTTTTGAGCACCAGGAATTGTTCTCGGCATGAAATATGTCCCTAATGTTGTAGATTTCTTCTGCTTTCCACAACTTGTAGTTGATTGTTTTACAGTGCTGGTGCTTTGAATCTTTTTCTTTTTTGCAACCTTCGGTGGTAACATATGTTTTTTAGTACTGACATCCTCATCATCCTCATCATCACCATCATCATCTTCTTCTAATTGCCTAATCATCATCTCTTCATGCTCCCTTTATCGTGCATTAAATGGATTGAAATCTGTTTGCATTTCTCTAACTCTTTTTTTGTTTCAGCATTTCCTTTAAGATTCAAAAGCATTTGATGTCGAACATCAGGAGGATATTTACGACATTGTTCAACTTCTCCTTTAGCTCTAGCTAAATGTTGCTTAAATCGATTAATGCCACCACCCGCAAATACTTTAGCACAATATAAACAAACTAATTTAGTTTTTTTACACCCAACACTAAGTTTAGGAGCTTCTCTACAATGACCCCATGCCAAATATGTTCTTCCTCTACTACCATTTGACATGGAAATTGAAGGTTGAGATGATTGGGCCGTTGAAGGATCACTACTTGGAGTACTACCATCATGTGAAGATATTTTAAGGACCTAACATAATTTATAAGAGGGAATATAATTTCAAGCCAAATCACTTTGCAATCCATTAATTAGATTAACAATGACAGCCCCATCAATCACACATAACAGAAAAGGATTATGCTTCCTAGTAAATTTTGTCAAAACTATTTTCTAATCCTAAACTAATAACAAGCAACAAGATGTGGAAAATCAGCCAGTAGTCAACATGAGAAAGCATTGAGAAAGGAAAGTCTGATGCCACAGTAACTCTAGCAAAAGTTGATAACATCAACTAACTAATCAATGTCACAGTAACTCCATGAAACACAGTTAACTAAGCACAACCAGCTTAAATAAAAACTAGGGAAGAATTGATGTCACAGTAACTCCAGCAAAAATTTACAGAAGCAAAAGCAAAACAAACACACCAACTTGTAGGCCAGCATATCAAAATCTCTACAACTTGTGTTTGCTTAAATTTACAGTCAACTGTAAAACCAAACAAACATTACTAGCTGAAATATTTTAACCATAATCAATAATTCTTAGAACAGTTTCAATCTCTGGCTATAACAGTTCTTAGAACAAAATAGTTTCAATCTGTGGCTATAACAGTTCCAGAAGCAAATGCATCGAACAAAACTAGTTTCCTCATCCATTTTTGACACTTCCTAACAGCAGAGGATTTATTACGCTGTAGAAAATAAAAGAACAGAGAAACATACCTGAGGTTGAGATGACTGGGCTGCGAATGAATCAATACGACTGAATCAACGAACAGCAAAATGATGTCAGAACTGCAAGTTCAAAACATGGCCAAGAATAAAGAAAAGAGAAAGTGAAAGAAGAAGATTTGTGAACAGAAACAAAAGTCTAACCTTTTTCGCAGTGAAACAACAATGATCAAGACGTCTTCTGCTCTCTTCTGCTCCTCAGCGATTGAAATTGATCTTTTTGTTAATTAGGTTTGCTCTATGATCAATATGCCCAATTCTGCTTCATTGTTCTTCGTCGTTTAGGCCTTTAAAACAAAGTCCAAAATGACATTGTTTAACATCTATTAGTATATATAAAAAAAAAAGACCGGGTCTCAGCCGGGTATGACCAGTGGCCCGAGTCCCGGGTCGACCAGGTTTCACCGGGTCAACTCCCAAGCGGGTTTTTTTCTCCACCCGGACCGGTCCCAGGCCCGAGTCGGCAGGGTCCTGAGTCGACCCGCCAGGCCGGTTCGGGTTTTAAAACTCTGGTTGTTATGAGAGTAGCACTGAATTCTCCTTTTTTAAAAAAAAAGCAAAACAAATAACAAAGCAATTTAAATTAACAATGTATTGTGAGAAGGGAGCCATGAATTTCTCTCCTCATTTAATTTCTGTTAGATAATCATTTATTTAATCAATTTTATTTTTATATTTTTTTAAATAAGAAATTTAAGTAGAAATAATTAGGAACTAAATACAATTATCTCAAAAACCATCAAATGTAAGGATAATTACTATTTTGTTTACTTGTTAACAAATTTAATATTTTCAATTCAAATAACAACATTTTCAACTCAAATAATATATATCTATTTTTAAACTAGCTCAATAAATTTAATTTAGATATTCTTTAAAATAATAAATTATTTTTCAACAACTTCGACAATACAAGCGACAAAAAAATATTGATTTTGTAGCAAGTGGCTCCCACACATTTGAATTGGATGGAGAGAGCATATTATCAAAGCACACAAGTGGGCTCTGCCGCAATTTGGTGCGCAATTTGTTGCAAGTGGCTCCCACGCATGTGAATTAGATGGGGATAGCATGTTATCCTGAACTTAAGGTATTAGATGAAGCTTCATATGAGCACACCATAGCCAGAGTCATCAAACATGTCATCTCACCGTATCAGATTCTCCACGCGAAACTCCAGGAGCAGCTTCAAGAAGCCTTCCTCTTCCCGTAGCTCCCGAATTCGATAACTGAATTCACTTTTAACACTTACGCCTGAGGCTATACTACTTTTCTGCCACAATCAAATCTCTAATGCCAGCACCCCAAAGATGATAACATCAGATTCCTTGTTTCCCAATCTTGTGAGAATACCAATGGTATATCTAGTGAGAGTGGTGACAATGTAGTTGACATGATAATGAGAACTGTACAATATATTTTAATAAGTGGAAGGGCTAAGATTTAGCAGTTGAGCCGGGTGGCTAATTTATAAATCTTTAAACAGAGTGAACTTAAACTGTTCAATTGGACATGAATTTGTACTCAGTTTCAAAGAAAATCAATTTCAGAAAAGACGTCAAAATTGATCAGTACAAAAAAAGGGCAAAATTAAATGTTTTAACTGGATAAGAATCTCAAATTAATTACACTGGTCATCAATTTAACCTTCGTTTAGAAGCATGGCAGATGCAGAAGAAGCTGAAGAAGATGCGGTGAACTGGGAAGAATTAGTGTTGTAACTATAACTTGAAGATTTGTTCATCCCTCCTTCAGAATCTGTAAGGCCATAGGACATTATTGAAAGTGAAGATGCAGATATTGGCGGGGCGAAATATGATGGCACGGGCATCTTTGATGGGAGAATAGGCAATGGAGCATCAAAATCAAGTACGTGAAGTGCTTGCCGAATTGAGGGTCTAAGATGTTCATCCGGATGAGCACACGAAAGGCCGACAATCATCAAGCGTTCCATCTGCGTCTTATTAAAATCTCCGCATAGTCTTGGGTCAACTGCTTCAAGTAGCT
>Ga0325404_1006270_pt1 | contig 12500 bp, 5 predicted proteins | sample PopdelMetagenome_18_FD_205664 | JGI IMG/M metagenome (GOLD analysis project Ga0325404, IMG submission 205664) | Populus deltoides microbial communities from Bellville, Georgia, United States - Xylem-Control-R1 | ecosystem: Host-associated > Plants > Phyllosphere > Stem > Wood/Secondary xylem... | reverse complement strand
TGTGTACCACTATAACCTACAAAGATGAGAACAATTTTTGGATCAAACTTGTGCTGTCATGTATCCCAAGTGCAAAGAAAACATTTAGAACTAAATAAACATTATGAAGAGTAATTAGGGTGATTACCATAAAGTTTGAAATATAGGGTTTCAAATGTAAAAGCATACGAAGGCAATTGATTAATAAGGTATACTGTAATGGTGAATGCTTCTACCTATAAAAAAAGAGGTGAACTACTATGAAATAACATTGTCATACCAAGTTCTTGTATTAACCTATGATGTATTTGAACCCTACCTATTTGTTCTGGAGTATAAGAACATGATTCCTGATGATGGATACCAGTTAAAAGGAAATGACAGGATAGTTTGGAGTTTATGAATTCTCTTCCTCCACCATAATGAAAGACCTTGATGTGTTTATTGAATTGTCGAGTAACATATTGTTCAAAAGCTAAATAAGTGTTTACAAAGTCAGATTTATGTTGTAAAGGTATAATCCAAATATATTTAGAAAAATTATCAACAAAACATGCATAACATCTGAACTTTCCAATAGATAGAATAAAAGCAGGTCACTATAAGTCACATTGAATTTTCTCAAAGATAGAGGAACTTCAGTGTTTAGAATAGGAAAAAACAACCCATTAAGTTTTTTAAATTGACAACTATCATAAATATGTTTTGGTTTTACCGCTCCTATAACATCAATCAAGTCTTTATTTTTAATAAATGTAAAGAAAAAAATTGAGAATGTCCTAATGGTTGATGTTAGAAGTCTATTGAACCAGATTTAACCAGATTTGAACCGATTAGAAAAATAGAATTCTGGTGATGTTGATAGGACATATAGATCACCCTTGCGCCTCCCTTTGATCAAGGGTTGTCATGTTTGTCATTTCTTAATACATAAATCCACATCAGTGAATTTACTGTTAAGCAATTAACATAATTATAATACTAGGGGTAGGGTATTATTATTTTTTGCTTAATACTAGAGTCTCCAATACTATGAATTGGTATAAAGTATCCATCAATAACTGAATCTACAATAAAGTAGTTTTGAATATGGTTAAAATACCCAACTTACCTGTTATGTGATTGGAAGCTCTTATGTCTGGGGTCTATTATGTCTCGGTTATGGTGTTGTCTAAAGTGAGTTCTACAAGAGCTTGAGGCATGCCATCTTGTTGTGTTGGTTTTTTTTTTTTTTTGCATCCACCAATATATTTTTGCAATATGTCCCATTACGATATAATATTGACATTTTTCTTCATGATAATGATCTGGTTCTGCAGGAGTCATACGATGTTCAATAAAAATAATTTTGTTCTTATAGTTGTTGTGTCTGAAATCCTCTCATAGTTGATGTAAGTCTTTGTTTGTTCCCACGGAAACCTGAGGGAGATTGGTTGTACCGCTATTGTTTTTGTCCATAAAAAGCCATTTGTGGAGTTAATGAGTTTGAATTGTTTGTCTAGTTTGAGAACTAACTACATCATTAGTCAAGGCTTTGGAGTTATGAGACAAGCTCAAAATATGTTGGTCTTGGTGGTTTTAGCATGGTGGTGGTAAAAGTTTTATTTTGGAGACCAAGACCAGTGAGCAAGTAGAAGACCTTTTCTTTGTCTGGAACATGTTTTTCAATGCTTGCAAGGCTATCACATAAACCCTTGAAGGTGCGACTATGTTCGCTAACATTTTTGTCATCTTCCTTACGAAGATATGTAACTTGTTGTTTGAGTGTAAATTTTATGCATATTCATTTTTTAATGCATCCTAAACTGCATAGGCAGTCTTTAAACCAATAGCAAGGCCAAGAGTTTCCTCAGAAAGAGTTTCAATTATCCACCCACGAAGTAGATGATCTGCCTTTCGCCAGACAATGTACTCTTCTGTTAATTTTGGAGTAAAAATTTCTGCATCTGTGCTTTTGTTTGGATCTGGTATGTCATATTTGATGGGGACAAAATCTTCGTTGGTAAGATGGCCAACCAATTCTTGGCTTTCTGCGAGTGCCAAGACTTGTTCACGCCAAGAGGGTAATTTGCGGGGCTGAATTTGAGGGTAATGAAATTTCCCACATTGAGAGATAATGAGCTCATGGTTACAGAAAAAGAATGCTGCGTTGTGCTATGTGTTCACACAGGCTCTGATACTACAAAGAAAAAAATAGAAGCAGAGGAAGAAAAGTGTTGGAGTAGAATACTGTCTTTTACTATAACTTATAATGTGAACTGCACAACTAACAATTTAATACAGTAGTCTCCAATTTAAATAAGAGAGGGTGGTACCAAACTCATGGATAAACATAGTAAATTAAAATCAAGTGTATCTGGAAAGATCTTAGCTGTGATAGTAAATATCCTATCTTATCTAACGTGATAATTTATAGGGATATGATATAAGTTTAAATCCAAGATATGCTCATTTATCATTGCAGTTTCCTTGTCTTGTTGAACCACAATCTATTGCTCCTGGATCTTCTTCATCCTCCAACATCTCCTGACTAAAATAGGTATATTTGTGGGAATAACAATACTTATTCCTCCGATAGGTTGAGGATGCCTTATCAGTCCACTTATTCCCACAAATCATGTTCTCTTGTTGGTTGCTGAGTTCATGGGGTCTGCTGATATCTTGGTGAACTTTTGCTGCGGTGGCGGAAATCTGGAGAGATTAATTTTAAATGTAAACAAGTCTTTTTAATTTAAGTTTATGTCCAAAATGGTCCCGAGAAGTATCATAATAAGCAACAAACAACTCTTGTGCGAACCTTTGATACCCAGATAAAATTATTGAATATTAATATCGGAAAGAGCTGATGGGGACTTGGGAGTTTGATTTTGTTTTCTTCTTTTTTATTTTTTTTCGTTTTGCTTTTTCTTTGTTTCATGTTTCCTCACTTTATTTACCTGACTGACAATTAAAAAAAAACAACAAGAAAAGAAAAAGGATCGGACTGCTTTTGTTAACTACAAGAAAACTAATGCTCTGATTTTCATGGGCACCAGACACTCAACTCATACATGCACTATAAATCGGAGAATGCGCAACCAAATTCTTTATCTGCGCTAGTGTGCCTCAAGCCCCAGGATTTTGCTTTTCAAGTATATCAACAGAACTCCTGATAATGCTAATGCACCTCCTGACTTAGTGCCATATGAGCAATGAGCACCACGAAATGTAAGACGTGAGATAAAACAAAACCAAGTCCTTCCAAAACTAGACTAGGTTAATATATATAAAATAGGGTGAGTGCTGATAGTGGTGGTCCTAATTAATTGACACCTCTTTTAGTGGAACACACATCATTGGGATGGAGACAAGACTCTCCAATCCCACCACCATAAAATTAAAATGGTTGATTGGTCAAGCAAACTGAGCCATTCACATGCAACCTCTTAACTTTTCCATTCCAGATCCTCCTTTTGTACTCTTACTTTCGTTGTTTTGCTTGCGATTTCTTTTGCTCAGTCAATTAGCATTTCACTAGACGAGCATAATACATCTCATGCAGATCATTTGCGTTTGAAGAAACTACAAACTTTGAGCCACGCACGATTGAACAACATAATATTAATGAGGAAGGTCATGATCATCATCAGAGACAATGTGTTCTACGAGTTCAGAATCTTCTATCCCCATCTTCTCCATTTTCATATCGTTATGACCCTCTCAAACTCTGCCTCAAACCGTGTTTTCTGTCTTTTGCTTTTAAGAGACCTAAAAGCCCTTGGCACCAGGATTTCTGGAAAGAAAAAAACAAAGCGTACGTGAATAAAGAAAATCTTAATGCTTTCCAAGAGCACCTTAATTTTTTTTTCCTCTTAGACAACCACCAGGACGAGGTAGAGCAACTTGCAAAGAATACAATTAATCATCACTAATGATGCTTTGGGTTTTGGAGTTCTTGGACGAGAATACCAAACACAGAAATTCAGTTTGCAGAATCTTCTTAAGTAGAGTAAGTATCAGCAATCCATGGTTGGGCAAACAATATATGAAAAGAAAGAAACAATATATGCAACTTGTTCAAGTGTTTAAGAAAGTTGCAGTGTTCGGCTTCATCCATGAGTTACATTATCACTTAACAGGCGTTTAGAAGATCCCTCTTGCCTGACAAATTGCTAAATGTCGTCATCAGAGAGATAGAATTGAGGATACCATTACTTTGCTTTGGCAAGCATGGATCAAGCAGTGCCAATGACAAAACCTATATAGTAGTGGAACAACTTTATTACATGATGCTCGTAGTTCAAAGTGAGTTGACTTGCTCATAGCACAAACAAGCACCTTTACTCAGCTGACAGCTCCAAAGTTAAGATTACGTAATTGGAATTTTGAGGCAGTTCAGAATTGCTAGGGAACTATGAGACCAATTTCGTAGTCACTGCTCTCAATTTTCGTGCAAGGGCTAAAATTCAAGTACAACTTTTTATTTGCACCATTACAAATTAAAAATTTATGATCATTCCATCAGTATCTGCTATTAAAATGTTAAGAAAATATCAGTTCAAATTGTTTCTTTCTTCTTCATAACAACCTCCCACTCTTTCACACCCTAAAAACACTCTCTAAGCGGACGCTAACCCTAGCCCCCCTACTCCTAGCCCAACTACTCCTTCCCTTATCATTCAAGCCCAAGAAAAACTCACCTTGTCATTCGCAGAAGCCAATTCCCTTCCTCTCCCCTGTTTCTCTCGAAAAATGGAACCATCACAGCCTCTAAAGCATGCAGTTTAGAGGTACTAGCTAGACAACGAGATTTTGGTTCATTGGTGGTGAAGAAATTCAAGCAAATGTGTTGGATTCTTTGGATTTCAGGAAGATAGTGATCTGAGATAGGGCGAAAGCAAAAAGTGTTTTTTTAATTCTTTAATTAAAATGGCAGGAAATTGCAAAACATCCAAGGGCAAAGCTCATTAACAGAAGCTGCTTACAAACATAGTTATAAAACCCGGCCCGGGGTTGACCCGGTCAAGGGACCGGGTCCCGGGGTTTATGGGTCAACTCGGGTCGACCCGGGTCAACCTGAAAAAATTAAAAAAATTAAAATTTTAATATTTCATATGAAAAAATTAAAAAAAATTAATGTGAATATATGCTATACATGTTGTAAATAATAAAGTTTAAAAGAATATTTTAAAAAGTTTTTTATCACACATTGAAAAGATATTATGTTATGCTTTTAAGTTGAAGTATTTAAACCAAAATTTTTTTTTATCCCATATTAAAAAATAACTTTTTCTTGTAAACATAGAGTATATTTATGTAAGGGTTTCAAATCACACATTAAAAAAAATATACTATGTTATTTTTTTAAGTTCAAGTATTTAAACTAAAAAAATTTTATTTTATATTTAAAAAAACATAACTTTTTTACATTAAAAGTGAAAAAACTCTTCTGTTTACTTTATTTCTTATTATTATAAACTGTAAAATAAACTTTATGCATTTATAATTTTTTTGAGTAAAAAAACTAAAATAATTATTTTAATGGATTGAAATAAAAATGTAGCTTAGACTATTACTGTCTCTTCAATCTTCACTCCCTGTCTCTTCAAGTCTCTTTCAATCTTCACCCCCCCTGATCTCTCTCTATCTGAAAGGAAAAAAAACCACTCTCTCCATTAGATCCCACCTTCACTGGCGATCATGTCCTCAACAACCACTACTCGATCACTTCCTCTCCATGCCTTCATTTCCCTTCTTCTCCTCTATCCCGCTCTTCCCCTGATTCAGTAGTAACTTGCAGAGCTCGTTATTTAAATTTTTTGTGTTTTGTTCCTGATTTTAACTCAGATCTGTTAGTTTTTGCGGGATTTAAATTATAGGTTGATTGGTGTTCATGGATTGAGTTTTGATTTCATAAATGGCAGTTTATGCATTACAAACACCGGGTCTCGTCCGGGTTTGCCCGGGTTGCCCGGGTCATGGGTCGACCTGCTGGGTCGACCGGGTCTTGTCGATTTTTTGCATTTATCGGTCTTTCTCCTAACCTGAACCGGTCCAGCCACCGGGTCGACTAGTTCCCGGGTCGACCCGCCAAGCCGGTCCGGGTTTAATAACTATGGTTACAAGCTTACAGAAGGGTATAAAATCAAAATGTAACAATTCCCATAAATTAAAATTTAAGGAAAAGAAGCTATTATTGATTGAATTAGAAACTGAAAATTACAAGAACTAGCTAGAATGAAAGGAGATTAAAATTTTTTGTCGAGGTAGTCCAAGCCTATGATAACTAAAATAGAAATTTAAAACTTCTAAAATAACTCTCTATTCTACCTTATTTTTCTTAAATAACCAACATGGGATAAGAAAATTAATTTAAATTTTGAACTAGGCTAATTGGATTGACTAGTTCCTTTCATAAAAAACACTATCGTTTGAGAATTTTGCTGGGCTGCCTCTTATGTGTCAATGCCTAGTGGTTGGTTGAGTTTGGACCGTCCACATGGTTGAGCTAGCTCGCGGTGCAATCTTCACTATTCATTCCAACCTATCCCAATCTTCATCCTACTAAAAACTTCAGTGGTTTGTCTGGAGGATCTTTTCTCCTTCTTCTGCCATTTTCAGTCTAAAATGCCCAGAAATACAACGAAGGTTAGTGGTCAAAGTCAAAGTTTAAAAATGCAAACTTTACCGTGTGTGTTTTCACGGTTTAACCTCATTGTTTGTAGAATGAATTCTTGAAACAGAAGACGTACCCTTGCTGAAATGTTTAAGCATGGAGTGGTGGCATAAACTACAGCTGCATTGTTTGGCTTCTTCCTTCCCACCTAATTAGAAATTGTACGATGCCTCTAGTCACAATCACAGGGCCACTCGAATTGCTATATGTCGTTATCAAAGAAAAGAATGGACTATTCCATCACTTTGTATAGCACAAGCAGTGGTAAAACTCCATAGCAGTGGAGCAAACTGTACCGTAATTCATTTTGGACAACTTACTCACAGTTCATACTATATACTATATAGATGGTCTGCAATTCTTCGTGGCAAATCAATTTATTTCATAATCTAAAAATATGATGTTAAAGCGTTGCCAACATGTTCTAAAACAAAAGAAAATTTTGTGATCTTAATACTAAATGACAACAATGAAAAAAATGGAGAAATAATAAAAAATCCCTAACCTAAGTATGACAAATTTGTGACTCTAATCTTTAGTTCAAACATCCTAATAGAAAACATATAGAAATTTTTTAAATAAAATCAATATTTAATAAACCCAACATCGAAGACTGAAATTGAAAAAAAAATAAGTATATAAAAAAAAATTATCAATCCAAACTAACATGCCATACCTTAAATACAAAGAAAATGGAGGACAACCTTTGATTTTTCATTCTCACTAGCTTTACATAGTTGAAATAAAATTCATATAATGGTTTTTTTACATCCTTCAATTAACATAATAGTTTGGATTGAGTGTTGAGGGGATGAAGTACCAACACTAGTATGCAATCTCAAAGAACATTGATTAGTAATTGAATAATAATTAAACTAAGAGAAACATCATGCATATTTAAGAGACTCACCTATATTTATATTGAGGGTTGAAAGAAGGATGAATCAACAATTCTCTAACTACCTCTTTTAACTCTCTCAACACCTTAACCAGCTTTTCCACCTATAGAACCTTTTGATCATTTGTCAGCACCACTAGAACCCCTGCCAACACTAGTTGAACTACCATCACCACTGAAACCCTTTCCAACACCTCTAAATCATCTTGTAACACTTGATCCTCTAATTTTTATAGAACTATCTCTTTGAAATTAAGGTCAAACTCTAAATACACATCAGAACTTGAATTATACTATTTTAATAATTGCACATACCTAGAAAGTCTCTTAAAATGCTCATTATGACTTCATTTAACAAACTTCTTCGTCTTTGTTATAGCTCTCTAGAATTGTATTTGGTGTGGTTTAATCCTAAACTTGTCATCCCAAACTATATCCAATGCTTTAATTGAAATGTTTAGGCTACCATTAATAATTGGTAGCAACTTCTTTACTATCAAAATTTAATTAACAACTTTTATATATACATGCCTAATGCTACTATGCTTATATGTCAAAGACTTTACCATGAAAGTCTTGCTACTAGGAATAAGAGAAACATATATCGACAACTAACAACCAACACCTATTCATGTAACCCCAACCTTATCTTTTTTTTATTAATATATCTTTCCACATGATATTCATATTTCCCTTCTTATTATCTTAAAAACATTGAAGAAGTGAGCACCCGTATATATGACTCAAACATTCTCTTTTTGATTAATATATCTTTTCACGTGATGTTTATTTTTCATTTTATAATCTCTCAAAACATCCCACATTAATAAAAATCTAATATTCTTCAAACTTAACTAATTCATCAATTTCCATCTCAAATGTTTTAAATCTAAAATCAGATGTTGAATCAATATTCTTCTTCCTTTTCTTTTTATTTTGCTTCTTCCTTACCCTATCACTTTTATCTTCATCACCCTCATTACTACTCTTAAATTTTACACTATCTTCAACATCATACTCACCCTCATTTATTCTCGAAGTTTGAGGCACCATCCAAAGTTTTACTAAAAGAAACATCACCTTCTAAGTTATCAATGCACTCATCTTTAACTTCATTAAAAAATTCAAATCCTTCCAATCAGAATAAATATAATCACCATCAATTTTTTCTTCATCATCTTTCTTATTTTTCTCATATCCATTGCCACCCTCTTTATTTATAATATAAGTGCCAACATTGACCCTTTTATTTCCAACATTATTAATATTAATTCTTTCACTTCCAACAATACTAACATTTATCCTTTTATTTCCAATACTTTCAAAATCCTTCACTTCTTTCACTTTCAACAATGCCATATTTACCCTTTCACTACCAACATTGCTAACATCAACATCATCACCATTGTGCTCTTTTTAAAAAACTAAATTAACTTATTAAATATAAGTATAAGACACTCACTTTATGATATTTTGTTTGGCTTGCTTTTCGGGTCGTTATTTTAACAAGGCATGCAACCTCTTTCGTTGTTGTCATGCAACCTTTTGCGATAGCATTAGAACCATCTCAGTGAACACTTTCAGGTGGTGAGGTGATATCTATGGCGGAGCAACGATGAGTCTCCAATTCACTTTTTTTTTTCTCTTCCTAAATATGATACTGAATGCTTATTTTTTATAGTTAATTATTATTATTATTTTTTGTTCATTTTATTTATTATCATACTTTTTTAATCATATTTTAAATTAACTAAATTTATTAAACTCAGTTATATCAATGACCTAACACTTAGATTTTTCTAACCTGCGGCGTAGCGAATCCTAATCCTAGCCTTCCGTACCCCCAACCCTAGCCCAACTAGTCCTTCCTCATTTCTTTAAAGCCCAAGAAAGCACTTGACAATTGACAATGACCAGACCCAATCTCCTTTCCTGTTTCTCTCAAAAACTGGAACCATAACCGTTAAGGTATACAATTTACTAGACTCTAATTACAAGAGCTGGTGAAAAATGTAAGTAAATGTGTGGGGTTCTTTTGAAAAAGAACTCAGGAAGATAGTGATTTATGACACGGCGATGGAGAAGAATGTACCTTCTGTTTTTTCATTAAACCGGCTGGAAATGGCAATATCTAGGGGAAGCCGCAGGGGTTGAAAACATGCGATGCCCCTCTAGATCGTTAAACACACACAAACAGTGGATACAGCCATACAGAATCGTTAACCTAGCTAGTTGTTTCTAGAATGAGTCCAAGGTAGAGGAGTTCTATTCCTTTTGACCATCTCACTGATGCGATCACGAGATCAATCTCATAGATATCTGGGTGAGAACGAGTTCAAGTTGTGGGATCAATCTCCAAGTGGTTTGGGTTCAGTTATTGGAGCTTGCTATTTCCTTTGTATAGTAGCATAATATGTGGTGGGCTATCGAATCATCTTTCATACACACCACGTCACAACATCACAAGCATGCAAAGAAGTTGTATTAATTTAAGACTTGACTTTATAATCCAACGTTATACATCTTGTTTTTCATACATCAATTTATGTTTTACCTGCGTTAACTGGTCTTTTCATACGTTATTGCAAAGGGAAAGGAAAAGATCTACAGTTTAAAATCCTTGGAAACACACTTATCCATAATTCAAAATACTTGACGAACAACATTGAAGGAAACTAGGCACATAAATCTCAAGTAGTAATGCCCTTCACAAATCAAAAACGAGCAGTGACTTGAGAAAAGAGAGCCTTAAAATCATTGGCTGGGGTGCCAGTTCCCTCTGGTTTTGAGGCCAGATCAAATGCCTTAAATTGAGCCTCTTCGTACTGTAGTGCCTGTTTGTAAGTAGAAGGGGGGAAAACATATGTGACTCAGTACTTTGAAATAACAAACCCAAACATTCAATCCTACAATGGGAGAAAGGCAGATTGAGGAAACATCATAGTTAAAGTAGACAATTTCTTATTATTAGTACCTGAATGCAGACTTCTGCAACATCAGCTCTGGCAATGGTTCTTGTCTCTGTCTGAAGAAGCTCGTCATCTTTTCCAACAAGTAATTCTCGGACACCTCCTTCTTTGTCTTGCAGGCCTCCAGCCCTAATTATGGAAGCTCGTGTCAATTGGCAAGCTACAGCAAAGCGAAAAACCAGAAGGACAACGAAGTAACAACATGGCAAAGGAGTTGCTAAAGTTTCTGTGAATCATTAATGAACAATCTAAACTTTGCACAAAATATGATCAATGATAAAATTCATTTTGGCCAGTATGGGATGAATGTGATTATGAACTTGACCATATTTAGAATTCCGATGAGAAGTGGGTAATAAACAACAACTTATTTGGGACACCGGCAGATTACATGGGGAACAGATGGCAGTTGTGTTTTGCATCCTATATTTTGAATGGATGAAGAAAATAGTCATCGAATAATATGGGTGTTCTCTCTTATAAGGTTACAGACTTGCCTTGAAAAAACAAAATGAGACATGTAGCATAAACTATTAAATGGCGTGCTCCTCTACAGGGTGATTCCATTTTTTTCCTTTTAAAGACCACCTACTTCCATCATAACACATTCATTCATCAGAAATTTTTTCACTTATAGCATAATATACTATATACCCACATAGATTGATATTAAACAACCAGAGATAGCTAGTTTATCTACTACCTTATAATTGTGTATGGAACACCAGAGTCGGCCAAATACTGCTCAGCCTTTCTCTTCCAAACCTGAAACATTATAGAATGAATTAAGTTAGACTTGTGATGGCTCAAAAATAAAAGCAAATTAATGAAAGAGAGAAGACATAAAACAAAGATAAGTCCTCTAACAAAATGAAAGAGAACTATCTCTCTTGAACTGCAGAGTGGAAGGCTCACACACAATGGACTTAAAATTTGAGTTGTTCATTTTAGAAATAATATAGAAAAGGATCACGAACCAGTATATTCCCATTACCCAAACTGTTCAAGGGATGATTTAGGTTTGTTCCACCCATAGATCCAACCAGCACAATTTGCTTAACTCCTGCGGCCTTAGCTGTTCACACAAATCTAATTCAGAAAGAACATACTAGATATGCAAGGAAAGAAAATGGAATCACATGCAAGAGGGGACGAGGGTCTCACCAGCATCTATTTGATTTTTCTGACCAATCCAGTCAACCTAAAATGAAAAAATCTAGCATCAAATAACATCAAGAAGGAGAAACCAGTGAAGTATCAAGATCCAATTATGAGGATTACCTGCTCAGGAAATGCTCCATCTTCAAAATAGAACTCAGGCCTGCCTTTGGATGGATCAGACCCAGGTTTCATCTTTGGCACTGCACTTGTCAGGATGATCAGAGAATCAATTCCTTGGATCGCAGGAACAATGCTTTCGGATTCCCTTATATCCCCAACAAAAACATCCTCAGCTCCTCCAATTTTCTCCTTGCTCTCTTCAGTTCTTACCAAACCCCTTGCAACATATTGTTCAGACCTCTCCTTCAGTTTCTTATAAACTATGGAACCTGCCAAAGGTGTCTAGATCAAATCAAGCGAACTACACACATTCATATAGTGACAAACAATTCATCGCAGTTAACTGTTTTCCAAAACATGATTGCAGGAATCCAGATTTCCACTAACCTAATTGGCTTTGTGGATTTCATGTTGTTTAACATAAGGGAAAAATATTTGTGGTTCTGCTTTCTTTGCAAATATTTCATAGACATTGCATTTGGAGATTTGAAAATCACAAATGTCATTCAACACAGCATGGAAAGGGGGAACAGAGTAAAATCTTAATACAAAACTAAATTAATTTAAGAGCACTTATAGATGATCGCACTCCATAATAAAACCTAAAAGACTTCAATCGCCTAAAATGTTATACAGAAGCATCACCTCATTCATTTTGAACGCAAAATCTTTCCTGTAAAATATTAGAGAATTCAATATATAAAACACTGGTTGCATT
>Ga0325404_1006268_pt1 | contig 12502 bp, 10 predicted proteins | sample PopdelMetagenome_18_FD_205664 | JGI IMG/M metagenome (GOLD analysis project Ga0325404, IMG submission 205664) | Populus deltoides microbial communities from Bellville, Georgia, United States - Xylem-Control-R1 | ecosystem: Host-associated > Plants > Phyllosphere > Stem > Wood/Secondary xylem... | reverse complement strand
TAATAATAATAATAATAATAATAATAATAATAATAATGAATGAGGTCAGGCACTACCAGACCTGGAAGCCAAACTAAGTGCTTGACCCAGTACGAGATGGGTTTATTTTTTAAGTCAACAGGGCGAACGACATAATTTTTTTAAAAAATAGACAATACGTTGCCTGAATTTCTAAATTCCAGCTACTATGACGGCCGAAAAAATACCTCAAAACCCGAAACAAAAAATCTTTTTGAGCCGATATTAATTTTTTGGGCACTTTTAAGTAAGAAAAAAAACACTTAGTTCAAACTCTTTTTATCATATGAAACCATTTCATACGAAAAAAAATGATTGTTTTAGTGGTTAGAATCGTTGTCAACAACAATTTTTTTTTTTTACGTCGCAATCTAGCGAGTCTCTCTCTCTTTCTCTCTCCCCTTAAAAAACAAAGATTGAAAAAATATAAAGTTTGGTATCAAAATTGAATTTTAAAAAATTAAAAGGACCAATTACCTTAGAGTAAAAAAAATAAAAGACTAAAAAGAAATTTTAAAGCCGCCTATTTCCCTTGTTTTTTTCACTATAGTTTTTTTTTTTTTTTTTTTTGTCTTTCAACTCAATTCTCCCTCCTGAAAAAAACAATTAAGTTATAATTTTAATAAAATAAACTAAATTATATAAAATAAAAATTCAAAAATCAAATTGATATTTTTTTAAAAATCATTATTTCAACCGTCGATGACATGCGAAATGGTAAGTTGTAATCATGATACAGTAAAAAAAAAAAAAAAACTCTTTTAGTGATCGTTACGGACATGGCACCATGAGGATGAGCATGAGCATGAGCATGAGCATGCCAATATTTATTTCCTTTCTTCCCCCCATCTAGCCGCATTGAATCTCGTTCAAGGATTCCTCTCATCTTTTTTTAATAATTCGACCAAACAAAGTATATTTAAATACGTTTGCGGGGTCTAAATGCCAAACCCCGTGTACACAGTATTTACACTTTATTTTTTAAAAGTGATTTTTATTTAAAAATACATTAAAATAATATTTTAATATTTTTAAAATTTATTTTTAACATTAGTATGTCAAAATAATTTGAAAATACTAAAAAAAATTTAATTTGCAAAAAATAAACAAATTTAAATCTTTTTAAAAACTTTTTCAAAGGACAAAAAAAAACAAATAAAATAAGAGGGAGTGGGAGCTGGTATATTGGAGGGGACACCAATTAGAGACAGGCACTGGCGATGACGAGGGAACCTAGGAATGGTCAAGAAATGAGCATGGAGGAGAGAGCGATTGAAGCCAGTTAATTTAGAGTGTAATTGTGGGTATTAATTGATTATTTCCCTGTTTGATTTTCCATTTTAAAATTGTTTTTGAAAAAATTTAAATTTAAATTTTTTATTTTTATTTTACTTCAAATTAATATATTTTTAATATTTTTAAATTATTTTAATGTACTAATTTTAAAAATAACTTTAAAAAATAAAAAATAATTTAAAAATCAAACATATCCATGCTTCCAACAAACAAAACAATAATAGAAGTCATTAACAAGTGGCAATTGCATGTCGAAGTTTATCGGGCTAGAAAATAAATGTTACGGGGCCCACATCTCTTTTTTTAATCATTTTTGGAATTGCGTATCGCTTTTGATCATCGTTATCATCATTGGATACACGTCCTGTTTCCATTTATATTTCAAGAGTATTTTTAAAACAGATTTAAAAATGTTTATTTTTACAAATAAATTTAAAAAATAAAAAATATTATTTTAGTAAAAAAAATCTAAAAAAATATCTGAATCCAGTACAGTCCGATGGTGTAAGAAACTGTGATGTTTTCACGTGAAGGAGACCTTGGATCTATCTAGCTATTTGATTTACAGAGACTGACCATGTCATGGCAGGAATACATGTGATGTGGGTGGTCTGATAACTTTACATGCAACCATGGTTGTTAAATCTAGAATAACGGGTATTTAGCTTCGTTTTAATAAAAAAATAAATAAAAATTTATTAATCCTTTTTTAAAATTTAAATTGATTTAAAATTTAGTTTGCTCAAATAAAAAAATAAAAAATTCATTGACCCGCTTTAAAATTTAAGTTGATTCATTCACCTGATTAAAATCTAATCATCAACATGTTATTTGTTTCTTGAATTTTTTTATAAAAAAAATATTGTCTTCATTCTTTTATTTTATTTTATTTATATGTGTTTTATTTAATATAATGAATTCATGGAAGATCGGAAAGGCCATGTAGTAATTCGCTTGCCTTGCGCACTCGGTCAAGGAGGAATACTTCATCGTCGTCGTGGGAGATTCACCGGTGGTGTTAAGCAAATCAAGGATTCTGGTCAAACCATGGATTTATTTTGTCTGCCGTTAATCGTACATCACAGTACTGCATGCCGTAGGGTTTACAAAAATAGTTTAATTTATAAATCTTGCTAAACGGGTAATAATTTATATTATATACCTTTATATAATTTAACCTATTTTACATTTATAAATTGTAATTCTTTAAAACACGAAAGGACAAGTGTAAAAACAACTAAACTAAATTATAAGACGAGAAAAATAATTTTTGCTTTACAAAAATATATTATTAAATTAAAACAACTTGGATAAAACACAAGTTACATACAACTTCCTAGCCACTCCAATCTTATTTGTCCAAACTATAAGATTTTTATAATTCTTTTGACGTAGTTTTTAAACTACAATTTCTTAGTTTAAAGATTATTCTTTCATGAATGATTTATGGTAAGAATAAGTCAAGAACAAATGCATGCAGCACACACTACGTAATAATATAATTAAATAAAAATATTGACTGAATTTATAATATTTTTTTTATTTAAATTAGAAGTTATTTATAATCAAACATGCTATGACTTTATTTAATTAAAAGTTAAAAAAATAGCTTGAATCGATCTGCAAAAATCATGTTAAATATAACCATAGCTTATAACTATATGTTTGGTTTATAGATGTGGTGATTTTTTTTTAAGGGTACAATCCTGGATTAAAACACAAACTACACCTCACAAAAATAAAAAATACATGTTTTTTTATGCGAGTCCCATAAAAAAAAATTAATCACACCTTCAAACCAAACATTCCCTTAATAATCAGCGACAGTTGCTATTTTTTTTTTTAAAAAATCAAATCTTGAAACTAATATCTAGAATAATTTATTAAGCCTTTCTAAATATACAAGAAATTAATATAGAAAGCATGTTTTTAAGAGGTACTTAAAAAAAAAAAAAACCTTAATTTCGATTGCCATACAATCTGCCCCAATATATCTATATTCAGCAAAAAAAAAAAAAAAAAAAAATCACATATTGCTTAGTTACTGGACAGACAGATTTTTTTGCACTCATGGAAAAAGAAAAAAGGATAACAACAAAGTGGTAAGAAGTGAAAATGGCAGATGTCAAGGGGAAGTAGACGAGGATGAGATAGGTTAGTCCAACAAAGGGGGAAGCAGTAAAAGATAGAGCGACACGCGAAGTACAAAACACAACAACACAGTGAAATCAAGAGGATGGTGATGAGCTCAGCTAAGCCTCACAAAAAGTTTCTAATTTTAGATGATGGAATAAAGATCCCACAGGCACAAGTAAACCCCACTTCAGAAAAGACAGACCACCAAGATTCACCTGCCATTGGTGCGTGTATCTCACTCGCTCCCACGGCCTGTGAACCTCTGTAATCTCCACAAGGCAATCAATCATCATCTCAACTTGTTGTTTCTTTCTCCACTTAAAAACTGATTCCCCGCAGCCAAATCTCTCTCAAATACTTCACCCCTGCCTTCAGTTTCTTTAGGATTCTAGTTTAGCCTGTGTTTGTATCATTTTTTTCTCTCCCTAGGACAGAATACAACGTTAGATTCAAAGCGCCTTAACATTGTTGTTTGCATATCTGTCTGTCCGTCTTAATTTCTTCCTTCAGCAAGCATAACGAAAACAGGAGAGAAAAAAAGATCCCATAATCTCAGGTGATTTTTTGATGAACGTTTCTTTTTCTTGCTTGTGACATAGATGGATGCATGGAATCTTACCACCTGCTTTTGAGGATTCTTTGTCTGATTTCTCCTACGTGTATGGCTCACTATCATGACATTTTGTCTTTCAACTCTGTCTTTGTGAGTTTTTTTTTCTTGCTTATTAATTGGTGCCCTTTTGAATTCCTTTTCCGTTATATGAGTTTAATTCTATTTGGGTTTCTCTCATTTTGAGTGTTTATGCTTTTTTTATTTTGGTTTTTGAGTTATTGTTTTAGAAGAAGAAATCTTTTCTTATCTTTAGTGGTGGGGGAAAGTTGGGGGTCTGTTTTATTGATACATGTCTATCAGGTTAATATTTAGGTCTGTCCTTTTATCTTAACTAAATAAGAAATATAAAATAATTTTAAAGCTTTTGGTATATGCTGACATGGTGGAGAAGAAGGTGGCGGTTTTGCTCAGAGTCGCAGTTAAAAAGTGTGTTGGAGCTTGGTGAGTTGGTTCCTGCGTTCTTGTTTAGTGGCAGTTGTCGTGGGATTTAAGCTTTAACAGATACCGATAACGATACAGGTTGTAGTTGCTGTGTTTGCTACAATCTGAAATGAAACTTAACAAAAAAAAGTGTTTTATGCTGGTGAAGAGGCAAAGTAAAACTAGCGACTGTCTTTGAGCTGGGAAGTCTGCTGGTGGTGGCTGAGTTGGTTGGGGGTGGGTCTAATGCTCTTCACTTTATAGGCTGGCAGTGGTGGTAGCCGAGGCGCCTTGATTATGCTGGTGGCTGGGGCCAAGCAACACCGGTCACTGTAGCCAATGCTACAGTGACCGGGTTCTGTTTTATTCATCTGCCAGTCGTGTGCTGTTACAAATGTCCAGGTAACAGACTCGTGTTTCTCAAAGTGAGGAATCATTAACATCTCCAATTTTCAAGCAAATTAAAGCAAGGACTTGGAATATGCTGTCCTTAACTATTATCACAAATTGGTTTTGATAGAGACATTCTCAAAGGATTTGGAATGTGTCCATACAAAATCCTTTGGAGAACCCTTTCTAGTTTTTTTCTGCAACCAGTTTATGGACCGTGCTGGTGCTGGAGATGCTTACATTAGTGTGACAAGAATCCTTATGGAGGGAGGATGTCTGAAAAGGACATGATACTTGAGATACCTTAGTTGTGGATGTGTAATCATAGAACTCAGGACAGCAGAAAAGCCGAGATTGCTCTGCTGCTTACTTTTTTTCTTCCTATTCAGTCTTAATTCCTTGTCTAATGTAGTACCAATATACTTTGTTGTTTTAGTTTAGGGTTCAGGTAGGAGTTGACAATGACAAATAATTTCCGATGCTTAGAAGTCTTATGGTGGGCTCCTATAATGAGTCTGTTGTTAGTCTTTGATGTACAGGTGATTCTAGATATTATTTCGTGATGAAACTGTACTATGCCCTGTAACTTGGAGGCAGCTTGGGCATGCTGTACGTACTAATTACTGATGTGGCTATTTTGTCCGTGTTTAAATTACTGTTCTATAACTATGCTATATAATCGATTGCCTATCAAATAACAAATCAGAACTCTATAAATGTCTCTGCTAAGCTAGGAAAAATGGATTCTCATGGGTTTTTAACAGTCTAGTGGCTGCATTGTTTTATAACTTGTATACAGGTTTTTTGTTCTAGTGTTGATCGATGCACTGCTTGTCTGGTTTGCAGGTTTCTCAGCAGAAAATTGTTTGCTATTGATTTAGCTAGAGACTTCATGGAGATGCATCCACTTCAAGATCTGTGTGGATCATGTGGCTTAACTGCCTGTAAAATTTAGCAGATAACTGATTGGCAGATCTTGTTACTGGAATGAGCTTACAATCATAAACATACGATTTCTGAAGCTAATTTTTGTTACAGAAATGTAACACCCCAGTGCTGATCGAAGAGAGAAAAGTGTTCCGGACATAAACATTGCTAAAACTCCAACCCTTCATCTCTACTTCTATCATTTCCATCCGTAAAGCTTTTCTACCGGATTGTGGGGTATGGTATATGATTGTTTGAGAGGTAGATGAAGTTTGGGCTATCATCATGAATCATCATGCTGTCGTATCGGTAACAAAAAGTGAGACCAGTAAAGGAGTCACACAACCATTTTGCACAACCTTATTTCCAATCCAGAATTCTTCTAGCAGCAAATCAGATTGTCAAACTTCATTGACAGGTGAATCTTCTTCTCCACGCCCATCCCCGTTGAAACGGACAGAATCTCTCGGTTCTCCAAGTAAAATGCAACTGTCTACAGCCCAACATCAAATGTGTTTGAAATTTGGACCAGACAGCCCTCTTTCCCCTACTTCCCATGTCCAAAGTTCTAAGAGCACATTTCAACGCTCTTCTGTCTTCTGTACCAGTTTGTACCTGTCATCTTCATCGATCTCTGAAACTAATCGACAGCTTGGAAATTTGCCGTTTCTCCCACATCCTCCAACATACAGCCACTCCGTTTCTGCCACTGATTCAACAAAATCTCCTCTGCTTTTCAGTGAGGATTTAAGCAATCAGTACGACGAGGAGCATTCAGATGCTTTTATGAAAGACTTTCTTAATTTGTCTGGAAATGCTTCTGAGGGTAGTTTTCATGGTATGAACTATACAGGTGACAATTTAGAACTAACAGAGCAATTGGAGCTGCAATTTTTGTCTGACGAGCTAGAAATAGCTATCACAGACCATGGAGAAAACCCCGGGCTTGATGTAAGTGGATTATAGCAATCATCAATCAGATTCTGGTTATGTTGAATGCACTGAAAGTACTTTTATTGTACTGTAATTGTACCGTCAACCAGAGGAATCATCTATATTTTAAGGGTCTATTTTCTTTCCAAACTTCACACACCTTAAATTTGATAAGATAGGACCAAAAAAGAAATTCTCGAGGTGTTTGTACTCATTATAGTTAGAATTGAATAGATTGAGCATCCCCCCTATCAATATCTTAAATCAATATTGGGTTCTATTGGTTGACTACATGCTTTTCTGCTAATTAAAGAAAAATGGATGACTTAAGATGAGATTTTCTGCAGTTTAAAAAAATAAATAAATATATTCTCTTTTTTATGCAAGTTCTCCCAATTGAATGCAGCAAACAGGGTCCTTTTTTACTTTTTTTACATTTAGACACGCCTATGATGGACTGCTGCGTCATCTTCTACTAACTTATGCCTCTCTTTGGATCTGTTTTCTAGGAAATATATGGAACTCCTGAAACTTCATCAAAACCAGCCACAGGATTCGCATGCAACCAGGATTCTCCTTCCGTTGACGCACTTTCAAGCCACCCCTCCCCTGGTTCATCCACTGCACACAAGCCAAGGATGAGATGGACGCCTGAGCTTCACGAACGCTTTGTAGAGGCTGTCAATAAGCTTGATGGGGCTGAAAGTGAGTAACCTGTGTTGCCTATTCTACCAAAAGATTTAGGCTTTGTTCTTTTCATTCAAAGGTCTCTATTGTGATAGTAGGTTTGAACCACTGAATTATTTGAACCATGACAACACCTCAACGGGCTCTTTGGATTTATTTTTATATATAAGGTTTCATTGTTGCTTTAAAATGTAGAGGCTACTCCAAAGGGTGTGTTAAAGCTTATGAACGTTAAAGGTTTGACCATCTATCATGTGAAAAGCCACTTACAGGTATTCAATCTATGTTATATTTAGACTTGTCCATCCAATCTGAATTAGTCCTTGTGAACTTAGTTGCGCATGCTTTAATTGTGAAGTTTTTTACCTTCCCTTTATTGTTTTTTGTTTTTCAGAAATACCGACTTGCCAAGTATTTGCCGGAAAAGAAGGAAGGTGATGAATCCATAATCTTAAAGAAGTCATGCTTATCATTGCCATCATCATCATTACCAAAATCCTCTTAAGGAATAACTCAATATGTGCATGATTCTGTGCCATTGTTGATTATGTGCTATAGTTAAATGGCAATTTTTGTGGGTTCTTTGATCTGTTTTTGCTTTTATATATGCATGCAAGGATAATTATTTTTTTTTCCAATTTTTTTACTGAATTGTTGAGATTTCCCCCCTTTCTGTACAGAGAAGAAAGCTTCTTGCTCTGAAGAAAAGAAAGTGGCTTCAATCAACATTGACGGTGATGTGAAGAAAAAAGGGTTAGTACTAGTCTATTTTGCCTTTTCAATTCCACGTGGTCATCTTGGCATTTTGTTCTGTCAAACAATGTGTAGAAATTTTACCCTCTTTTCATGTCTAGGACAATTCAAATCACTGAAGCTCTTCGCATGCAAATGGAAGTCCAGAAGCAGCTGCATGAACAACTTGAGGTATGTTATGCACCTCACTTGTGACTACCGTTTGGTTTCTATCTTCTTTCTCTCTTAGTTGATCCCATAAATTGGTTGCACCTGTTATTATACTTTATTCTCTGTGGTCCTGGGACTATCCATTCTTGTTTCCTCGTTGTCAGGACAACACTGAAATAATTGCTTGATTACTTTTGGGAAAAGCTTTGGGTTGAGGCCATTACCTCATTGTAGTTGTTCATCCTTCCCTTCCCGAGCCTCTTCCTTGTTTGCTTTTGTCCTTCCTTCCCTCGTACAAGCAGATCAATATTCCCTGTTGTAAACCAATTCTTGTAGTGTCATGTCTGAGTTTTCCTTGTAAACTTACTTTGATGGAGAAAATAGCTTGTTTGTTTTGTTTTAATGAAGAATCGGATCTCAAACTAGAATATACAGGACAATATAAATGCAGCTTTAAGGCAATTTCTCGAACAAGATTTTGACCTGGGGCTTGGGATAAGTTTGCTTTTACCTTTATTCATATAAGCAGATCAGTCTTCTTTGTGGTGTATGGATTTGTTCTCATAATTTCCATAGACATGCATTGAATGCAGATCTTTGATCTTCCCCTTTGGGATAACTTGTTCTTTGTTCCTATATTCTTTACGCAGGTACAGAGAACTCTGCAGTCACGGATAGAGGAACATGCTAGGTATTTGCAAAAGATAATAGAGCAGCAGAATGCTGGCAGTGCCTTACTTTCTCCCAAAAACTTGTCAGCATCAACCAATCCACCTAAAGATTCTGAGCTGCCACCTCCTTCCCCGTCAGCTGTTGCTGAGTCTAAAACTGACTTGTCATCACCCCTGCCTTCATCAAAGCACAAAGCAGCTGACAGTGATAATTTTGAAAAACAAACATCCGAGAAAAGGATCCGTCTTGAAGAAATTTCAGAATCAGCATCAGAAGATGCTGTGGTTGAAGATCCTGCTGTATAACAACATTGGCCTTGCTGCGGCTACCGGTACTTGGTAGTCTCAATTGCTTGCAAGTCTCCAAGATAATACAAGTCTTGTAGACCTTCAATCCCGTGTAAAATACTATAATTGAATTGAGAGTTGCTTGATTTGTATCTCATGACATTTTAGCTGTTTGAATAAAAAAGAAAAACTAGCATTTCGAATTGCCGGGGTCTGTTAGATATCCCTAGTTGCTGCCATGCTAACTTTTAGCGCAAACTACTTCACTATTATGGGTTGTAATTATTATTATGTTTCCTGCGTAAACACAATCTGTTGCCTTTTTTTTTTTTTTTACCTATTTTCAACCTAGATTAGTTTTTTTTTCTAACTATAATCAGTTGATTAAAGATAATTTAATAAATATAAAATATAATTTTAAAATTAAAATTAACTCACGTGTGTAACATAATTGTCAACATGTAGGATACACTCATGTTTTTTGGACGGCACGTGAAAGGTTGCTCCTAGCTCTTTCAGGTAGTGGGGTGTGTATTGATAGAAGAGTGAAAGTGTGGCTTTAACAGACTATTTTTCTTCTCCTTCTTCTTCTCTTTTATCATTTCGAGTTTTGTATCTGCCCTTTCAAAAAACTAATGTGTCATTTCAGTTTGTATTATATAATTTTGGTTTTTATCATTTTAATTGTTATTTCTTTTGCTTTTAATGTTTTTTAAAGTTGATTTTATTTTTTAATTTTATTTCTTAATATTTGAATTCATTTAATTTTTATATCCAATTTGATGATCATTCTTTTGATTGTTATTATTTTATTTTTTCTTGATTTATTTTAGTTTTTCAATTTCATCCCTCGTTGTTTTATTTCATTTATTTTTTTTATATCATATTTGGTTCTAGTTTTTTTTATTGTTATTTGTTTTGTTTTTTAATCCTTTTCGATATTGATTTTTTTTCAATTTCACCCCTCGTTACTTTGATGATTGAGAATTTTACTTCATGAATTTTTTGTATTTGTCTTCTATGGGGTAATCTCAATCTCATTACCTGGATCACGAGTTTCAAATATTAGCTTGATTTAATTTTGGTTTTTTAGGTCTTTTTTTAAATTGATTTGTTTTCAACTTTATTTATCGACACTAGGTTGTTGGGCCTTGAGCTTAGTGATTTTTTTTTGCTTTCCTTTCTATAAAGTTATCCCGATCTCATATCTCGGATCACGGGTTAGTCGAGTTAATCCGGGTTAACTCGAGTTTTTTTGATATTTTTTAATTGATTTTTTTCCAGTTTCACTTTTATTTAGTTTACTTGAGAACTGACATCTATTGTTTTATTCAACTTCTTTTATATATGATTATTCCAGTCTCATGACAAGGTTACGAATTTAGCATGCCGACTCCAGTAGGTTTTTTAATGCCTTTTAAAATTTATTTTTTGGTTGGTTTTTTGGTTCGTCTTTTAGTGCTTGATTTGCTTGTAATTGAGTTTTAATTTTTTTTTAAATTTTTTTAGGTTATTTTGTTTTTATTTTGTTATTAAATAAGATTATTAATATATTTTAATAATATTTAGATGATATTATTTATACTATTGATGATATCCTTTAGTGCTTGATCCAGCTTGTGATGCCATGCGGGCACACGCCTTGGGCACCTATTTGAGGACAACATGGGCTTGATGCTGCTGGAAGGCTTGATGTGTCTCTATTATCATTGCAGGCTTTCTCACAGGCACTGCTTTCTGGTAAGTTTCCCACCATTTTGAAGTGAACTATTTCCTTGCATACCGAGCTTCATACAAGTCATGCGGACCAAACTTTTTAGTTCGGTGCTAATCCCATGCAACTGAAAAGAAAAAAAGGAAAGCAATAGAACCATTGCATCTAATTTTTTTAGCTGTGGCTGATACTTGTCAATCCTGCACCTATATAATGCTAGTTCCATCTTGGAAACAGGGACTGCTAGGGGATGCGGGTGGCAATATCGTATCAAAAGGGAATCAAATGAAGATCTTTCAACATCATCACTAATTCTTAATTCTGCATGGACATCAATAATGCAGGCAGGCAACCAAGGGAAGGGATAGGATCCTTGAGGGGTCATTTCTCAATGGATGTTAGTATTGCTTTAGTTTTTTAATTACTCTTGTGAATACTACTGGTTCCAATTAGTACGTTGCCTGCAGAAACGTTATCTTTTGGGTTTAACTATCTTGAGTTCCTCCTAGCAGTTTTGTTCCTTTTCATGATTCAGTTTCATTGTCTAAGAATATCGTTTCTGATTTCTGAGGCCATTGGAATACAAAGCCAGCTCACCAACAAGGTAGGAAGGGAGAACTAGCTTATAATGAGATGAACTGGTAAGAAAAAATATGTACCAAAACAAAAGATATATCAGGTCTGTAACTGTATAAACATGATTATTCAACCACCATGTTAATTCTACCTATGTTTTATTTATGTATATTGCATAGTAAAGGGCCTTATTTTAGCATTTCTTTCAAAAAGTAGTCTCGCTTGTGCTGTTTGTTACACACGGCACCTGCCAATTGCCATGATCAAACCGCAGCGCCTCCAAATGGCAACACCTCATCAGCACCACCATCAACTGGTCTGGTGGCGCGTTAATCTTATTCGAGTGGAGTTGGGTTAGGACTTAATGACTGAACATAATTCAACATAGATTCAAGCACGTGTCCTCAATGCCCTCGGGATTCTCAGTCGAAACCATTTTACAGTTACAGACTAGAGAACACGCAGAAATGAGAGAGAGAGAGAGAGAAGCTGCAAATGAAAGAAAAGCCGACTGAGTGATAGATTCTTGGCGATAAATTCTCAGTCTTCCTTCTTTGTGAGTATTTCCCACTCTCTTAGCTTTCGAAGTCTGGACTCTAAAAGGTACCTTTTTTTTCCCGCTCTCTCTGTTGTTTTGGTCTCTTGAATGTGTAAAACCATGCTGTTTCTTCTCATTTGTACATATTTTCTGGTGGGTAAGCTTTAATCTTAGTTATTGTTAGCCCCAAAAGGCTTTTTTCTTCTACTTTCAATCTCTGATGTGTAAAGTTTAGGCCTTTATGTCTAAAGATGAAAATTTTCTTCTTTGTTCTAATTTCTTATGTGCTTTACCCAATGGGCTTTACTTGACAGATCTATTGATTTCTGCAATTGTATTCCCTTGAGTTGTTTTGTGTGGATTTGCAGCGGAAGCTTGCTGAGAACACTTTG
>Ga0325404_1006267_pt1 | contig 12503 bp, 10 predicted proteins | sample PopdelMetagenome_18_FD_205664 | JGI IMG/M metagenome (GOLD analysis project Ga0325404, IMG submission 205664) | Populus deltoides microbial communities from Bellville, Georgia, United States - Xylem-Control-R1 | ecosystem: Host-associated > Plants > Phyllosphere > Stem > Wood/Secondary xylem... | reverse complement strand
CAATGTTTATTCTATCACATGTTATGACCAAGTTGATAAGTGTGTGCAGCAAGTTTGTGATTTTGATAGTGAGGATGGATTAAGCGTAGCTTTGAGCTATGGCTATGATTTTACCAAGATAGACTGCAGACAGTTATATTTTCTTGATTAATCAACTTATCTAGTTCTTAAAGCTGCCATTGAATTAAATTACTAGTGCGGACACTGTGGTTGTTTGATGGTTAGGGTTAGTTATAAGGCGGATTTGTTAACTAACCAATGTTAAGAAGAGATAAATATTCAGAATATAAATTGATGTTTCGTTTCCTTGATCAGTTCTGATTTCTGTAGGTGGATGTGTGCTTGCAACCAAGGTTTGTTCTCTTGATAATTTTCTGATTTTATTAAATTTTGCTTGAAATTTTTCTGTTTTCTTTTGCTTTAACCTAGATAACGTACAAACCCCCCTCCAAATTGCACATCATCTAGCATAAAAATCTAACTTGAATCTTTCTCGTGGGATCGACCCCTTGCTTGCTCTATACTATCTTGTGTGTTGTGTTTGAAGCTAGGGTAATTAATTTGTGTGACTGCGACATCGCAATTAAGGCTTTATATCATCATATTGTACTTTTAGTGCCATTAAATTCCCTAACTTAAGCATGTTTTATAATAACAAGTCTGATAGTATAAGATAGCTTTAATTTATGGTAAATGTTTATTTTAAATGCAGATAAATCTCACAATTCAAAGGATTGATTGATGTGATTAACTATTGAAAATAAAAGGACAAAGGAAGGGCTAGGATTAGAGAAGAAATGCTAGTTCAATTCAAAGTGGAACACTATTAAGTCATTGGGTCATATCTAGAGCTGTAGATCTTGGATTTCAGTTTGGTTTATATGGATAGAAAGCTAAGACATAGGCCTAAAACATTCATGAAGAGTCCAAGACTCAATTCTTCTATTTTGAAGTTCACATCTTAGCAACAAAAGAAAAGTCTGAATATGCCCTGCTGCCCAGATACTGTTGAGTGTTCAGTCTATATCTTGAGTTCTAGAAGTCCAAATGAGCTCATTCTTCTTTTGGTGGAAAGCTTATACATATCCCTATAACGTTCATGAATACCACGTTGCCAAATTCTGATTGTATAACTGTCATTTCGTCCAAAAAACAAATCCATACCTAAACCACCAAATCCACTAAGTCATTAGGTGGCCACTAATTCAATAGTTAATTCCCAAATGAATGGTTCTTTTTGGCCTATAAAAGGAGGCATTTGTCATTCATTTAGGCATCTTGGTTTTCAGATCAAGATCATTTTCTTGTTTTCTCTCTTTGTAATATTCAAGTTTTCTTTCATGTTATATTAATCTCTTGTTTATGCTTTTCATTTCCTTTACTACTCTCAGTTAACTTATATCATAATTATGTTCTTATCTTGTTTATTTATGTTCTTCTTCTTTATTATGCCTGGTGAAGTTAATTCTGTCAAGGTGAAAAGGTTTCACTAATGGTGTTAGAATATGTATAATATAAACTCAACATGGACTTCAATGTTTATATCCAAGAAAGTTTGTTATTAATATGTCTTATCTTTTTATCTTACTAATTCTTAATACCTTACTTGTTAAATGATTAATCTAGATTTGTGTGTATAACACTTGGTATAATAAATGCTTGATCCTTCATAGTCTTCGGCCGATATCGTTGTTATGAGAGGAACTTGATTTATTGTTAACATAAGTTAGTATCATGAATTCCTGACAATATTTAAAAGTATGGTGTTACTAAAATAAGATAATTAATATGATCATGTTAAAAATTTAGAATGAACTATTAAGGATAAATCATTCGATTGGAACCTCTTTTGTGTGTGGTTTCCAGTTGAGTAATAAAAAGAGTTTACACTATACTTATTTCTAATACCATTAGTGGATCCTCTAACCTTGACAACTATTTTTATCATTGTTTAATCCTCACATTAATCTCAATCTAAGATCTCTTTAACTCTTTGTTAATTTATATATATTATTTATAATTTATATAGTTGACCTTCTTGTGGATCAACTTTGGTCTTGTCGGGTTATTTATTACTTTGACACTCCTGCACTTGGGATAAGACATCAACTCTTTGATCGTGTCATCCATCCTATGCTGACTGCATGGGAATGGTTGGCCTCATTGCTACTGCTGCCCTCAGTTGGTATGCTTTGCATGTTGTGTTGGTGTGCTGGAGTTGTTTTGACTCCATTCTTGTGCTTGGTTGGTTTGCTCCTGCTGTGTAGATACTAGATGGAAGTCAACTAATGGCTTCCCACTCTGGCTTTGTGATGCTGCTCTATGCAGTGTCGTTTTGATTGGCTATGTTGTGGTCTTGATGGTAGTTAGTTAAGGTGTCCTGCGTAAGGATGTCCCTTGGGATTGTTTTTGGCTGTCGTGGCTTGGTAGCTGCTTGCTCATTGGATTGCTGGAGTCATTGCTACTTCACTGGTTGGGTTCATGTTCTCCAGCTGGATTAATGCTACTGGTTGTCCTTGGCGCCTATGTGCTGGTTTGTGCTACCTTGGTGGTTGTGTTTTCTATGTTGTTTTTATTGTTTTGTTAAGCACATTGGTTGTGCTACATTGTTTTTTTTGTTCAAGGGAGCCTGTTCCCTTTGCTTGTTTATTTGTATATGCCTGTATATTCTGACTTGCTGGTTTCCAGCTTTGTTTCACTTTTGATCTATCCAATTTCTTACATTTGATCAAAAAAGAAAACACAACATAGCAAGCCATAAAACCAAACCAACCGAACCAGGCTCACACCCAGACCAACCCATCAAGCAGCTTCAACAATCAAACCATAGCATCATCCAGCCATTCCCATGCACTCCAACACAAGTTAGAACAACAACAACCAGAAACAAAAGCAACACAGTGTATCCCCAAGGCCTATAACAGATCCCTACAACAACTTCTATGTAAGCAGCATCAACACAAACAACCTGCAAGCGAAAAGGGACAGCCCTGCTACCAGCAAAACCATTAAAAAAACATGGTTAGAATCCAAGCAACAAACATGCACTCCAATTGCAGCAATAGGAGAACTTGAAGAGCTTGGGATCTGAGGCAAGTGTAGCGCTGGCAAAAATTGCTAACATGTACATCCATCAACAAAAGAACTACCACTAAAGACCCTTTGAGGTATGACAGGCTAAAAAAAAAGCAAAACTACGGATTGGCAGCATCAAGCTGAAGGAAACAAGTCCACCAAGCATACCACAAAACCAGCCAACCAGCAACAAGCATAGAGACGACAATAACAGATGAAGCAATCAAAACCATGATCCACTCCACAAACCATCAATAAAATTCAGCATACTAGCACACAGACTTATCCATGAGGTTCACAACCTCATGCTGTTTCAGAGGACTATTAAGCCCTTTGAATTCCAATTGTGTATCCACATCAATTGGTCGAAGGCATAGGAGGTCCCCTACCACTTCCAGACATTCTATTACTAAGTCTCTTAACAACACTTCTGGTGGTCACATCTTCAGTTATGGTGGCCACACCTTTAGTAGCCTCATCATCGACCCTTTCCTTTCTTACTTTAATATACCCGACAATAATTTCCTTACCCTTTTGAGTACCAATTCTCTTCCGAGCATCATCACCTCCAGATAAGCTCCTACTATAATATCTATGATGCTTATTACTCTTTCTCGCTTCCCTGATAATTTCACAATGTTCAACCATGACATTAGCCTCGGCTTGCATTGGGTCCAAATACTGCTCCTAAAGCACATTTTTTCTTTTTCCATTCCCCATAGAATTTTCCATAGAAGGCTCCAGACTATCATCAACACTTCCACGTACATGACCAAAGAGTTGATGTCTTCTCCCAAGTGTAGGAGTGTCGAGGTAATAAATAACCCGGCAAGACCGGGGTCGAACCACAAGGAGATTAACTGTATAAACTACAAGTGAAGAAATAGATAATAACAGAAAAGGAGTTGGAGAGAGCTTTGAGATGTGATATTGATATAAGGATTAAACAAGGACAAAATAATTGTCAAGGTTAGAGGATCCACTAATGGTATTTTAAACAAGTATAGTATAAACTCGTTTTATTACTCAACTGGAAACCACACACAAATGAGGTTCCAATCGGATTATAAATTGTTAGCATGATTACATTGGTTATCTTATTCGAATAATGCTGATACTTGTAAATGTTGTCAGTTATTCATGATTATAACTTATGTTAACAACAAATCAATTTCCTTTCATAGCACAGGTGTTGGTTATACCATACGGTTGGGCTATGAAAATGCCAAGTATTTGTTGTACCAAGAGTTAACATAAATCTAGATTAACCATTTAACAAGCAAAGTATTAAAAGTGAACAAGATAACAAATATAAAACATGTTAGTATCAAACATTAAAGTCCATATTGAGTTTATACTATACTTATTCTTACACCATTAGTGTAACCTTTTCACCTTGACATAATAAACTTAGCTAAACATAATGAAAGAGAGAAACATAAATAAACAAGATAAGAACATAAATAAGATATAAGTTAACTAAATAAAGGAAAGGAAATGAAAAGCATAAACAAGTGATTAATATAAACAAAACTTAAGCATTACAAAAATATAAAGGGAGAGAGCAAGAACATGATCTTGATCTGAAAACCAAGATCCCTAAATGCATGGCAAATGCCTCATTTTATAGGCCAAAATTCAGAACTATTGATTTATTGACTAATTGTTGAGTGGGTGGCCACATCTTGACTTGGTGACAATCTTTATCTTCTTGTCTGAACAAAACATCATTGTTAACGTCAGAATTTGAACAGATTGTCTTCATGAAAGTTCTAGGAAATTATCTCAGTTTTCCAACTTAAAACGAATCGGTGCATTTGGACTTCTAGAACTCGAGATATGGGTTGAACACTTAATAGTGTCTAGGCTGTAGGACAGATTCAGACTTCTCTTTTTATGCTAAGATTTGGACTTCCAAACAGCAAAAATGAGTCTTGGGCTCTCCTGAATGTTTTAGGCCTATGTCTTAGCTTTCTAGCCATATAAACCAAACTTAAATCCAGAATCTACAGCTCCAGATATAACCCAATAATTGAACAGTGTTCCAGTTTAGACTGAACCAACATTTCTTTTCTAAGCTTAGCCCTCTCTTTGTCTTCTCAATTTCAGTAGTTAAACTCATCAATCAATTCCTTCATTTATGTGATAGGCCTGCATTTAAGATGAACATTTACCATAAATTAAAGGTATCTTATAGTATTAGACATGATATTATAAAACATGCTCTAGTTAAGGAGTTATTGATACTTTAAGTGCAAAATGATGATATAAAACCTTGATAAAAATGCACTTTTAAGTATTAATCACAATATATTCGACAAAAATTTCCTCACCCTTTTGAGTACCAATTCTCTTCCGAGCATCATCAGCTCCAGATAAGCTCCTACTATGAGATCTGTAATTCTTATTACTCTTTCTCCTTTCCCTGATAATTTCACAACCTTCAACCATGACATTATCCTCGGCTTGCATTGGGTCCAGATACTGCTCCTAAAGCACACTTTTTCCTTTTCCATTCCCCATAGAATTTTCCATAGAAGGCTCCAGACTATCATCAACACTTCCACGTCTGATAGTGTCCTTAGCTCCTTTGGTGCTCGGTTCCCTGGCTTTAGGGGCCTTAGAACAGTTGTCAGTTGTGTGGCCAAGAATTTTGCAATGATTGCAAAATTTGAACAGGGTTTCATAAACAACTAATTGCACAAGAGTAGGCAAGATGATATTAATAGAATAAGGCTGGTTACCAACCAGGTCTAACTCAACCAAAACTTTAACATAAAAGAGCCTTGACATCGTAGAAGTTAACTTATCACATTGGAGAGGTTTTAAATAACACTAGCAATCTTTGATAAACATTTTAAGAACCAACATTTGAGAGGCAAGTTTGAAAATTTTATCCAAACAGGTACTCTAGTCATCTCATTAGAAGAAAAATCAAAATATTCAACCATAAACTTCAACACTAAAAATCTCCCACACACCAAATAAAGAACACCAGATAAAATAGAATGTTTGTCATCCTTATTATTAAATTTGTAAATTAGCCATCCTGAATCATGTATAGTCAAAGAAATATCGCATTTCCAGGTGTTTCCTATGATCCTAGTCAGGGCTTTGAACCTAGGAAATTTCCACGTAGACCATAACACATAACTTCCAAACATCAGAATTACTGTCTAAGTCACCATCTAACAAGGTACAATTCTCAGCATTATTGGAATCAGAAAAATGAACAAGTGTGGGACAATTAGTTATGCTACGGTTGGAGGAGAACAAGTCTCTCCATTTCCCCCACAATAGGTTCTACAAGCTTAGAAATACCTGAATTAGGAAGAGGAACTTGAGCAGCAGCGACTGAATCATCATTTTTTACTACAACGCTAGAGGAAATGAAGACATCGTCGTTGTTAACATGAGGTGTCCCTCCTTCTAATTCTTCATCTGAGAGTGTATAATCATCAATCGCTTCCTCTTCAAAATCCTCATCATTAGGGCATTCCTCCACTATCACTTGCTCATGGCCGAGAGCTAAGCGGCTGGACCCTCTAGTTAGGGTTTTGAGATATGAAGACCTGCCAAGAGTTGGGCAAGCTGAATCGATATGGGAACCAGGAGGGGCTTCCAATGCAATCATAGAGTTTTTATGAAGAGAAAGCTGGAGCTTCTCTTGATTCTGTTTTTGGTTTCCCTAAGGAAGGAGAGACGATTTCTTTTTTTTTTCCCCATGGAAGGGAAAAGAACAAAGATGTTAGAAAAGATGGCAGGAGCCCAAGCTGTTGAACAACATAAATAACTCAATAACAAATGAAAGCCACCACGAGGGAAATAGGCTTCAGAAAGAAGGAGAGCATCTCTCTCTAATTTCTCTCTCTACTTTCTTTTCTGACTTAATGCTTACTTTTGTGATGCATGATCCTTCATTATCAAAGTCCTACCACTCATGTGTGCTACGACTTCACTGACACTGTGTTTATGAGCTTTGAGTATTAATGGTTGAAGATCTTGTATGCTAATTGTTATAAGATTTTTCATGTTGGGTATGACTATCCTCTTTTCCTCTTAACTTAGGAAATTCTTCCAACTGTAATTATGAGGATGCTAGGATGGTTTTGCTTATATTGGACTACAACCCTTGCTGCTGAAAAAATTATCATTTGTGGTGGCCTCAAGGTGCTGATTTTCTGGTGTTTTGCGTTTTGTTGAACTGGTGTGGTTGCGGTTGTGTTTTTGAGGTGGGATTGGTTCCACTTGAAATTTTGAGGTTTGCATTTACTACTCGACATCCTTTTATTTTGAAGCATGGAATTATTGATGCAGTGGTTCTCTTTGTCTTTTCTTTTCCTGATTTGGTAGTCAGAGGAACTGATTTCTGAGTTTGTTTGCTGGTTTTTCAAGTAGCGATTTTTTGCTATAGCTGTGAAATTGTCCATAAAAGGCTGATCTGGTATTGATCTCAACCAAAGACTTTAACAAGTGCAACTTGTCATTGCATGTACTCGAATTTTCTTAATTCCTTTCTAAATAAAAATCTCATAAACAGGTTGATAAGCCACAAAGGTCTGAGAGAGCAACAAAGCCGAATCTCAAGTATAGGGAAAGAAGTGTAGGCGTAAGACCAGGACAAATTTGATCGTTAAACCCATGAAGGCTTAATTGTAGGAACCAAAGCAGCTAATGATATGAGGGACTTTAACACGTCAACTAGTCATGGGGGGTAGTGTTAGGCATCAGTTTTTCCATTCTGGTTTGCAGTAAAATTGATTTTGTAACCGTTGTAACAAAACCTCTATTTTTTGTTGTATATCCAAATAGTTGTTGAAGTTAAGGTATTAATAAGCTCTGGAAAGAAATGAAAAGGGAGACTAAAATTTCTATCCTATTTTATCTTGTGGTACGTTCTCACCTAAAGAGAGCAACTGTGTTTCAGTGCTATTGAAAATTGGCTTTTGACTGGGACCTTATCAATTGGTATTAGAGTCTGGTTCAATGGCGACTAATAAAGAACGAATTAAAATGTTGGAGGCTGGGCTAGGTGAAGTTCAAGATGGAATACAAAGAATGGAGTTGAGCATGTCCAACAAAATGCGTCAACTAGAAGAAACTATCAATAAACTTGCAACACAAACCGAGATGGCATCTCTCATACAACTCATGAGGAGAATGACGAAAGCAGACAAGTATTATCTTCTAAAATGGCCAAGCTATAATTTTCATGATATTTTAGACAAGACCCGACAGGGTGGTTTAATCGTGTGGATCAGTTCTTTGAATTCCAGAATACTCCAGCCAACCAAAAGGTGTCTCTAGCTTCTTTCCATCTGGAAGGAGAAGCAAATCAGTGGTGGCAATGGGTTCGTCAGACATACAGAGAGGAAGGACAAATAATGACATGAAAGACTTTTGAAGATGAATTACAAGCTAGATTTGGACTTACAAAATGTGAGGATTTTGATGAAGCCTTATCACGTATAAAACAAGTGGGATCCTTACGTGATTATCAGAGTGAGTTTGAGAAGTTGGGAAATCGAGTTCATGGTTGGACCCAAAAGGCATTAGTTGCGGTTACTATCAAAGACCGATTTCCAATTCCTACAGTGGAGGATATGTTGGATTAACTACATGGGGCCACTTACTTCACCAAATTAGATTTAAGAGCCGGGTACCATCAGATATGAGTACACCCTTCAGATATTTATAAGACTGCTTTTCATACACATAACAGTCATTATAAATACCTAGTTATGCCATTTGGCTTGAGCAATGCATCATCTACATTTCAAGCTATTATGAATACTATTTTTCGACCCTACTTATGAAAGTTCATATTAGTTTTTTTTATGACATCTTGATCTATAGCCCTACTTGGGAAATGCATTTAGATCATGTCACTTAAACCTTGGAAATTTTGAGGCAACAACAGTTCTTTATCAAGGCTAGTAAATATGCATTAGGGTTGACATGTTATTACCGCAAGTTTGTTCGGAATTATGGTATATTTGCTCGGCCCCTCACAAACCTTCTCAAAAAAAAGCAATTTGGATGGAATGATGATGCAGAAGAATCATTTCACACACTTAAGAAGGCCATGACCACCACGCTTATCTTAGCCATGCCAAATTTTAATGAAGCTTTCACCATGGAAACGAATGCTTCAGGTGATGGAATTGGAGTAGTTCTTCAATAACAAGGCAAACCTATTGCTTTTATGAGTCAAGCTCTTGGTGTTTCAAAGAGATCGTGGTCTACGTATGAGAAGGAAATGCTTGCTATTATGGAGGCTATACGCATGTGGCGTCCTTATTTGCTGGGGAGGAGATTTGTTATTCAAACAGATCAATGAAGTCTCAAATATTTACTGGAGCAAAGAATTACCACACCAGAACAACAAAAATGGGTTGCCAAATTATTGGGTTATGACTATGAGATTTAGTACCGGCCAGGTCGTGAAAATTATGTTGCGGATGCATTGTCTCGTCGACCTAACAACCCTACTCTGGATCACTTGTTCGTGCCACAGCTTGATATTTGGGAGGAAATTAGATAGGCTGCTACAGGGGATGATTATACGGCTGCTATGAACAATTTGGCTCAAACTCAACCGAAAGGCCTTTATATTCAACGAAATGGGTTAACTCTTTTCAAAGGCAGAATTGTGGCTCCTTCCAATCTCACTTTCCGCAACAAGTTGATATATGAAGCCCATGATACAAAAATGAGGGGCCACTCATCTTATGCACTTTTAAAAAATTGGCCACATAGTTCTATTGGCCTATAATGCACAAGACTGTCCAAGATTATGTGAAGCGATGTGACATATGCCAAAGAACTAAAACAGAGACATTGCCACCGGCAAGACTATTACAGCCTTTATCAATTCCATGTCAAGTATGGGACGATATCACTATAGATTTTATTGAAGGCCTGCCGATTTCCCATGGCAAGGACACAATTTTTATGGTGGTGGACAGATTGAGTTAATATGGGCAGTTTATATCTTTATCTCACCCTTTCACGGCCAAAACGGTGGCGGAAAAATTTATTGAAGACGTGGTCAAATTGCATGGAATGCATAAGTCTATTATTAGTAACAGGGATCCCATTTTTATCAGCAAGTTTTGGCATGAATTTTTTAAAATGTCTGGCACCAAATTGAAGATGAGCTCAGCATACCACCCCCAATCCGATGGTCAATCATTGTCTAGAACAATATTTAAGAAGCTTTGTCCATCAATGGCCCCATAAATGGCACTCCTTCTTACCATGGGCAGAGTTCTGGTACAATTCCACCTTCCATGCATCGACTAGAATGACACCATACCAAACACTTTATGGCTGACCACCACCATCCCTTCCAAAATATTTTGATGGATCAACATCAGTTCACGATGTTAAACAAAATCTCCTGACCTGTGATGAGCTTCTGCTGCAGCTTAAACACCACTTAGCAACTGCAACCAATCGCATGAAACAGATCGCTAACAAGAAGCGGCGAGATGTGTCCTTTCAAGAAGGTGATATAGTGTTTCTCATGCTACAACCCTATCGGCAAAGCTCCGCTTTCAAAAGAGCACACCAAAAATTAGCAAGCCGATTCTTTGGTCCTTATCAAATTCTTAAAAAAGTGGGCAACGTTGCTTATAAATTGCAGTTACCTATGGGTGCACGTATCCATCATGTCTTTCATGTTTCCTTACTAAAGAAATATGTGGGAGATGCAACCGAGACACGCATAGACTTTCCGCCAGTTTCAGATGATGGTGAGATCATATTAGAGCCTAAGACTCTCATTGATCATCGCTGGGTGAAGCAAGGCGGTAAGTTCCTTGCGAAGAGTCTGGTGAAATGGAAACACTTACCATCAGAGGAAGCTACCTGGGAAGTGACCAAGTCACTGTTTCACCAGTTTCCATACTTGAACCTTGAGGACAAGGTCCCACTTCCTAGGGGGTATTGATAAGCCACGGAGGTCTGAGAAAGCAACAAAGCTGAATCTCAAGTATAGTGAAAGAAGTGCAAGCGTAAGACCAAGACAAACTTGATCATTAAACCCACGAAGGCTTAATTGTAGGAACCAGAGCAGCTCATGTGAGGAGCTTTACCACGTCAACTAGTCATGGGGGGTAGTATTAGGCATCAGTTTTTCCATTCTGTTTTGCAGTAAAATTGATTTTGTAACCATTGTAGTAGAATCTCTATTTTCAGCTGTATATCCGAATAGTTGGTTGAAGTTAAGGTACTAATAAGCACTGGAAAGAAATGAAAAGGGAGACTAAAATTTCTATCATATTTTATCTTGTGGTACGTTCTCACCCGAAAAGAACAACTATGTTTCAGTGCTATTTGAAAATTGGTTTTTGACAGGTATCTCCATTTTTATATTTGTTACAAGGACAGTCAACCAGTTGCTATATTAGGCATATGGTTCGTCTTCGCCTCTTGTGTGGCAATGGGATCCTTTTGGGCAGCTTGCTTTAGTTAGAGCATGAAGATTCCACAAGTTTAGGTTTACTGATGAAGCACAAGGATGGTTAATTACGACATTGCAGCATTTGCCCCCGCCTATTCTGCCTTAATGTCTATATAACCTATATGATTTCTAAAATCCTTTCTAATTTTTGTTAATTTCCTGCCATGCACTTATGAGCTAACCTTGTAACTTTCTATTTTTGTTGCAGAATTGTCGGTCATGAAAAAGAAAAAGCAAAAAGAAAAAAAAAACTAGAGGTATCTGCTCAGAAAATCTGTTCTCTTCCGAAAGGAGAAAAGATCCATAGCTTCATTTCCCATTGATATAATGATTAGTACTTAAAAGTGCATTTTTATCAAGGTTCTATATCATCATTTTGCACTTGAAGTATCAATAACTCCTTAACTAAAACATGTTTTATAATAACATATCTAATAATATAAGATACCTTTAATTTATGGTAAGTGTTCATCTTAAATGCAGGCCTATCACATAAATGAAAGAATTGATTGATGAGTTGAAGTACTAAAATTGAAAGGACAAAGACATGGCCAAACTTAGAAAAGAGACGTTGGTGCAGTCCAAACTGGAACATTTTTCGGTAATCGGGTCATATCTGGAGCTGTAGATCTCGGATTTAAGTCTACTTTATATGGATGGAAAGGTAAGACATAGGCCTACAACTTTCATGAGGAGCCCAAGATTTAACAAGGCTGTTTTCAAGTCCAAATTGTAGCAACAACAAAGACGTCCGAATCTATCCTGCAGCCCAGACACTGTTCAGTGTTCAGCCCATATCTCGAGTTCTAGAAGTCCAAATGATCTCCAATTTTTACCCTAGAAAGATGAGACAATTTCCTAAAACTTTCATGATTGAAGTCTGTTCAAATTATGACGTTATCAATGACGTTTTTGGCAGACAAGAAGATAAGAATTGTCATCAAGTCAAGATGTGGCCACC
>Ga0325404_1006263_pt1 | contig 12506 bp, 6 predicted proteins | sample PopdelMetagenome_18_FD_205664 | JGI IMG/M metagenome (GOLD analysis project Ga0325404, IMG submission 205664) | Populus deltoides microbial communities from Bellville, Georgia, United States - Xylem-Control-R1 | ecosystem: Host-associated > Plants > Phyllosphere > Stem > Wood/Secondary xylem... | reverse complement strand
AATTAAGGGAAGATTGAGAGAATTGAAAAATAAATTTTGGGTTTCTAACTCTTTTCTTTTTCTTTTTTTTTAGGGGGGGTGGTTTATTTTATAGTTGTTGATTTAATTAGCATGAAATGGATAATGGTAATGATAATTCAAGAGAAAAAATTAAAAAAAAAATCAATGAGTAATAAATTTATCTAGGGCCGGCCATGGTGAACATTTAGGGGAGATGGGACACCGGTTCAAATTTGTGATGTTGTAGGTTTATTAAATGTGTAGGAATGATAAATTGTGTTTGGAAAAGAGTTTTAGATTGAATATGTGAATTTTATGATATACGGATTTAGTGACGTGGAATGCGTATAAATCAACGTGGAAGCCTTCAAGGATTAAGCGATAATATAATTGTGGTTGAAGAAATAAATGACATGTATAAAAGTTAATATTTTTGTTGTTTAAAAGGTATAAATGATGGATAAAATTTTGATTGTGTATATGGTGTTTTGGTAGGATTGAATATTAAAATAAATACACTTGAGAAAAAAAAGGAAGTAAGATAGATATGAAAAATTTAGGGATTTTGTCAAGATTTGATCAAATGGTCAAGAATTTTGAAAAAAAATATGGGAAAATAACCTTCATAAATTGGTTAAATTGTATTATTTTAATAATTTATGTGCTGATAGTATTTGAAGTGGGTTTTTTTAATAGGATGTATGACTTTCATGTTAGGTTTGTGTTCTAAGAAGTGTAAGAATGAATCTTTGAAACATTGATGTGAAAATGTGAATTTAATGAAATAAAGTTAAGGGTTAATTAACTGTGTTAACAATTTAGGAAATTGATGAAATAAAATAAAATTGGATGAAGGACATGAGTTTCTTGATTTATAAGTGGTCGGCCATGTATGGAATTTAGGGATTTTTTCTATTTTGATGATTAATTGTCGAGGGTTTGTGTATTATATTCTTGGCATTAAAATTAACATGTTTGAGAAATAAATTAGAAAAAACATGACAAATTATGAGTTTTACTACAATTAGTCAAATTTCTAGTTTAGAGAATTTGAAAAGATTTATAAGGTTAATTATGGATAGTTGATTTAAATTGTATATTTCATAAATATTTGATGTGTAATGGTAATTATAAATGGGATTGAGTTAAATTAAGAATGCGAGTTAAAGAAATTACATGTCTAGTTGATCCACTGTGTTAGAGTTTGACCAATTTCAAACTTATATATATAAAATGTGCAAGTGAATACTCAATATTTCTTTGATTGTTATATGTGTTATTGGTGTCTACCACCCACCTTATTTTTAGTAAAAGATGCATTTTATTTAATTATTTGTTATTGTAAAAGAAATGTATGAACATATATTTGGTGGATGTTACGAGTTTAAATTTGAGGTGAATCATGTTAATGTGAATTTGATATGAAGTAGGAGAACATAAATTTGTATGATTTATATGAGTATAAATTCATCATGATTTACGAGGATGTGAAAATGTTATGTGTGTGTGTATTATGATGTTTTTAGGGCAAAATTATTGTGTAAAATTTAAATCAACCGTGATGGTGGAATTTATTATGTGAGAAATTAAGGGACTAAAATGGAAAAACTAAAAAGAAAAGTTGAATGGACCATAATAGCAAAAATATAACAAGGAAAAAACATTAAATGACTACAATGATAAAATTTATTACATGATTTTGAACTTGTCCACAACGGTGAAATTTAATAGGAAAAACGTAAATTGGTCACAATGATGGGTCCAATATACTAAATATTAATCTAGCCACAAAAATAAGAGATATTATATTTTGAAATATAAGTTGTGTATAATTAAAAAGGATTAGTAGTCATGGATAATTTAAATGAGCCATAAACTAGCTTAAGTAATATTGATATTGAGAATATACGAGTGAGTCTTAAATGAGCTTGAGGAATATTTGAGATTTTAAAGTAATATAGATGAGTCATATTAGGTAAGATTGATGTTGTGATTGAAGATTTATAATGAAAAGCCATAAATGAGACCATATGATTCAAAATGAATTAATAAAAGTTTAGATAGTAAAAAATGATTTAATAGGTGTTAAAAGAAATAACTATAATTGGTGAACCAGAGTTAAAATAAAATATAATTTAAGGTATAAAATATGGTCAATGAACCTATAAGGAGGTTAAAGTAAGAGTTTTAAACATTGAATGTGATGAATATACATAATAAGATTAGGGTATTTGATAGTTTAATGAAGTCCAAATTGGTTTGGGTTATGAACAAAGAATAATTGAGATGATTATATAAAGGAGGCTAAATCAAAATATGAATGAAGATGATTGTAATAATACAAATAATATAATTAATTTAAAGTATAAGTGATGAATGTTTGAGATGAATGAGGAATTGGATTTTTAATCAAGAGATACTGGGAATAGGACAATGATAGTTCAATGATTATATATAAAAAATAAAAAAAACAGTTTATCTATTGTTTAGAGAAGAGAGAAAAAGTGTATTAAACTAAGGATTTATTAAAGAATTGATGTGTTTATAAAAATGTTAAAGATGTGAGGATTGCTTGTTTAGTTTTGACAAGCATTAATAACTATGATGATGAAATTGTGTATGTTAATTGTGTGATTCTATTTGTTTTTTAGGTACCTTTTTTTAAGGACTCAAACTTAAATAAAGTGATACTGAGACACCTGATTTTTATATTCAATAAAAACTTGTAATGTCTGATAAAAGTTTTGTAAATAAATTTTTATACATACAATCAAGAGTGTTGTAACCTTATGATTTTTGTATGTCAAAATATATATCAAAGTATTTGTGGATGAAATTAATGGATGTGAAATTAGAGACCATCTTTATGATAAAAAAAACCTTTGAATTTCAAGTGCATGACAATTAAAAAATCACCCTTATTTTTATTTTAAGGTCATATCTAGTATTCAATGTTTACCTCGATTTGGTACCAATCTTACAGCCTATATCAAAATAGTACTTTACCCTTAGATTTCTAGTCAACTACTAAGCCTTGACATATTTTGAGAAGAATTGGCTAGCACTAGTTTCGAGTGGCATTTCTCTATTGATAAGATATATAGGTGTCCCAATGATATCTATTAGACTGACTCATTCTAATTGTAAGCCATTGGTGGAGTAGATTCTCTCTAAGATTAAGTTGTAGACCTCAGCTTCTCTTACTTATGTTCAACGTCTTCAACTAATCAAATCAGTTCTCTTTTCCATCTAAGTTTATCGGTCCTCCATGTTTATTCTCCATTGTTCTATTATTAAGAGGATAAAAGGGTATATTGACTGCCTTCCTTTGTAAATGCCACTCTCTCTACCACTCAAGGGCTAAGATGATGTGGGTCTATGTTGTTATCCTTTTAAGGAGGGTGACCTAGGAATAAAGAGGGCTCAAACTTGGAATAAAGCTATTATTCTCAAACATGTTTGGCAACTGCTATTCTCATATACAGATCCTTCTAGCATGCCAGGTCTTCTACAGTGTCCTCTTGGTCATGGAAGAAGATTATACTCTGTAGAGATTGGTATAAAGGGAAGTTTGTCTCTAGTATTAGTGACGAGACTACTACCTTTTTATGTTTAGACTATTGGTTGCCAGATGAACAACAATTATGCAACCTAGTGCCTTTCAGGGTGCTCACTTCTACTACACTATTGTGGAATGGTAAGGTCTCAGACATCATTGATAAGGATACTTGAGCTTTCTCATCGAGTAGACCAGAGCTCCAGCCTATTTAGGACTTGGTTACTTTTAACTTCAAGAGCACCTTACCAGACTATTATTTCTAGAATGGTCACTCATCGGCGAGGTTCTCCATTGACTTGGCATGGAAGGTTCTTAAAGATTCCAAACTCACAAACTTTATGCACCATCTTTTTTTGTTCTTAAGTTTCATCTTGAGACACCCTTTTATCTTGTGGCTTGCCTCTATAGGTTGTCTCAATACCATGGACATACTACATGTTTTTCTGATCATTTCCTCTTCGACATGTATCCTTTGTGGGTTACAGGTTGAAATATATGAATATTTATTCTTTCAATGCCTTTTCTCTACTACAGTTTAGGGTGCTATCATGAGAATGACCCTTATAAGTTGACTTTCTTTGACATGACATCAGCTACTTTATTTGACATACATGCATTTGGAAAAAAAAAAAAGAAGAGGAATTTATACATCTGCTTGCTCAGTTAACCCTTTTAGCCTTGATTTACTTCATCTGGTATGAGATAAATAACCGAGTCTTTCATCAGATTTATCAATCTCATTAGGATGTTTACAAGGACATTTTTGATTTGGTCCGATCTTGTTTGGTAGAGCTCAAACCAAGGTTTCACGTCTCAACTACTTTCAAGTCTATTTGGCACCTCAAAAACTCATGAGATATCATTGCTCTTGCTGATATTGAGATTTTGTTTAACATAGGTTCATATGTAATCAACCGGTTAACCGGCTCATATGTTGTTTATCTTCACAATCTACTTTTATTCATTTTCATATTTTTTTTAGCTTTTGCTTTTTTTTCTTGTTATTTTTCATCAAATAAACCAGGATAACAAGTATTTATACTTCTTAAGGTATATCTCTGGCACTCTATATAGTTTATTCCCTTGCATACAATTACTCTTATATAAAAAAAGAAGAAGAAAAAAGGATTGGACCAGCTTACGTCTCTCTCCTGACTACTATAATTATCGCGTGGGTCTCGAAACCTTTTGCATGTGAACAATAGTTGTTTATAAATCATTATCTTGCTTCTATAAACAGGTCTGATGATCCTGCTTGTGCATGTGCTTCCGAGTTAAGACATGCAGTCTCTTATAAATCAAGTTTAGTATGCTTTGAAAGAGCTTTTTCTTGTTCATTGCTGGAAAGTCTCTCTCAGACAGCACATGGTCATGTGATGTTAGAAACGTGGGTCCATGTGAGCTCCGATGGAAAGACTGGATTAATTGTGTGTGTGTGTGTGTGTGTGAGAGAGAGAGAGAGAGGGAGAGAGAGAGAGAGAGAGAGGGAGAGAATCCATTCCCTGGCAATAAATTCTAATTACTTAGATCCAAATGGACCAATCATTGGTCCACATGCCTTGCAGTCATTCTCTTGCCACTAAGTAACAGCTTCCATCCCTACTCCCAAGATAATCCAATCCACCTCTAGTATTGGAGCAATCAAACAACTTTCAATTTAACCCTCTTATGAACCTCAGAAGTTCTTATTTTTGTTACATTTGTTAATGTGCTTGGCTGGATTTACTCTAATGACTTAGTATTACAGTCTACAGCTCCATATATGGTAAGAATTACAGTTCAAAGGGGAAAAAAAGACTACACTAAAAATTCCCACTGTGGTTGCACGTCTTAGTGGATCCTTGTCTTGATGACTGAAGCACTAAAGAAACCTCCTGTTGTCCAAACCTTTATTCAATATTAGATTGAATTATCTGAGAAGGCAAAGGAACAATTAGAAGATCCTTGTGAAACTACAATCTTAGCAGGAGGTGATGAGCGAACTGCTGTCAAATTAACCCCCTTTGACAGGTCAGGTTCTGGCCTTACGGTCTCAACGTGCCTAATCTCCTTCAGCATTGCAACAACATCCTTCATCATTGGACGATCATCAGCTCGAGTACTGATGCACAGGAATGAAACTGCTAATGTTTGGAGCATTTCGTGCATTGTAGGGTCAGCTCTTCCTCTAAGCTTTGAATCAAGGATGTCAACTGGATCTTTCTTGCTTGCTAAGTGTTCCCTAACCCATTGAACTAAGTGTGCACCATCAGGCAAAGTTGGGTCTAATGGATGCCTTCCTGTTAAAACCTCTAAAAGCACCACCCCAAAACTGTACACATCACTTTTCTCGGTAATACGATGCATCGATGCATGCTCTACAGCAAAAACAAAAATTAAGATTAATTAGACATTGCTAGTGATTTAGTGGAATCAAATTAACTGAAGAAATTAAATTAATTTGATTGAGCAAAAACGAACAAGTACCTGGAGCCATATATCCATAAGAACCAGCAAGTTGAGGTCTTGGACTTGGCTTGCATAAATCATCATGAGATTTGTTATTTACCACTCTTGCTAGGCCAAAGTCAGCTAGGTAAGGTTCGTAGCCTGGTCCTAAAAGCACATTCATGGCTTTAACATCCCCATGTAGAATAGGTGGCACACAATCATGGTGCAGGTATGCAAGTGCGTGTGCCACACCTAACAAAACATCATATCTAGCTTCCCACTCTGCTCCTCCCTTGCCAGCACCATGAAGGAGGGAGCTCAAGCTTCCATTTGGGAGGTAATCATAGAAAAGCAATTTCAAATTCTTGTTTGAACACCAGCCCAGAAGCCGGACAATATTTCGGTGTCTGATTGAACCGAGTGTCCGAATTTCAGAATTGAATGCTCCAGACTCTTCTGGTGACCACATCTTCTTTACAGCTATCATCTCCCAATTTGGAAGGGTCACCCTGTACACAACTCCAGAGCTGCCAGTGCCTATGACATTAGATGATGTTAGATTTTTAACAATGTCGTTGACGGAGAATTCAAGCTTCTGATACAAATTCATTTCCCATGTATCATCTTTCATCAGCCCATGATTATCAACACGAGCACGAACTAGCATGTAGATTGTTAGTAGTATCAGTACCACACCAGCACTGAGAAGCACAGACATCAGTAGTCTCATCGCTGATCTAGGGTGTGCTCCAGGTCCCAAGTGGTCTGCTGGTGTTACTACACCTCCAGAAATGTAGAGTCCTTGATTCGAAGCAAAGTCACTTATCGGAAGCTTTCGAAAAAATGGGGTGTTAGGCAATTCACCAGAGAAGTCATTGAAGGAGACATTAAGGGAAACGAGGTTTTGGAGATTTGCAAGAACATCCAAGCTTCCTTCAAGCTTGTTGTGAGAGATGTCAAGTACTCCCAACTTGCTGAGATCAGAGAATTGCGATGGGATCTTGCCAGAAAACTGGTTGCAGCTTAGGTTGAGAGAGATTTCCAGTGATGGAATTTGACCAAGTTCCTTTGGAATTTCTCCAGAGAAACCATTGTCTCCAAGGTTAAGCAATTGTAGCTTACTGCATGACAATATCTCTGCTGGAATTCCTCCTGTAAGTTGATTCTTCGCCAAATTAAGCTTGGTTAATTCAATCAATGACCCAATGCTATGAGCCAGTGAACCTGTAAGCCTATTGTCTGAAACATCCACATACTGTAGGCTTTTAGGCAGAGTATCAGGTACAGAACCAGTGATCCCATTTGAATGGAGATCAAGAAACTCAAGATTTTCACATCCAGATACTGATGAAGGGATTCCTCCAACAAGAAGATTGTTGCTCAAATCAATGAAATTCAAACTCTTCAACTTTTCGATCTCCGATGGAATAGTACCTCCTAACCTGTTGCCATTCAGCCTCAACCTATACAAGTTGGTGCAGTTTCCTATATCAGGCGGTATAAAGCCCGATAATTCATTGGAAAGTATCAGTAGCTTGGTGAGATTTTGCAATCCGAAAATCTGCTTTGGTATTGAACCAAAAAGACTGTTATATGAAAGATCAAGAGCCTGAAGATTGACACACTCTGAAAGAGACTCTGGGATATTTCCTGTGAGATTGTTCTTCCAGGCAAAGAATAGAGTCAAGCTCTTTAGTTTGCCGATACCAGGAGGAATCTCACCGGAGATTCCATTGTTGTCTACTTCAAGATGAGTGAGATCTGTGCAGTTTGTGATTTCAACAGGTATGGTACCTGATAACTGATTAACACTCAGCTGAAGCTCTTCAAGCTTCAAAAGGTTTCCAAAGCTTCTTGGTATGCTTCCTGCTAGAAGATTCTCGGATAAATCAATGACTGTAAGCTCTGTGCAGCTTCCAATCTCATCCGGGATTGCCCCAACTATGCTGTTCTGCCACAAAAGCAGACTCTGAAGCTTGCTGAGTTCTCCAATTCGCCTTGGGATTGGACCGGATATAGAATTCTGATATAGATACAGGTTCTGCAACTCACTGCAATCTCCAATCGCTTCTGGGATAGCACCTGATAATAGTGTTGCGTAAATGGCTATAGTTTGAATCCTTTTCAGCATCCCAATTGATGAAGGAAGACTCCCAGAAATGCTGGTTTCGGCGAGGCCTAAAACAACCAATTCGGTGCAGTTTCCAATCTCCTGAGGCAGCTCACCCTTAACATTTTTATTCCCACCTGCTCGAAAAATCTGTAATCTTCTCAATGCTCCAATGCTCTGTGGAATTTCGCCGCTGAGTTGATTGTCAAAGAGAGTCAGATACACTAGACTTGAAAGGTTTCCAATATCAGAAGGAATGGCACCTTCAAGAAAATTTGTATTGAGAGACAAAGTTTCCAACTTCCTTAGTCTGCATATTTCCTCTGGGATTTCACCTGAGAGAGAATTATCACTAAGATCAATGAGAGTAAGCTCAAGATAATCTCCGAACGCTTCCGGGATTGCACCAGTAAGATTGGTTGATGAAAGGATAAGGCTCTTCAAGGATTTGAGAGGCTGAAAATTTGAAGGCAGGGGGCCTTGCAAATCTACTGCTTTCAAGTTTATCTCTATAATGTTGCCATCTGAGTTGCAATGGACCCCAAACCATTTGCATGGGCTTGAGTCTAAAGGGTTCCAAGAATTGAGTACATCTGTGGAGGTGTTTAAACTGTTCTTCCATGCTAAAAGGGCTTGGCCTTGTTCATCAATGGAGTAACAAGAACGAAAGAAAAGAGAGTTTATAGATAGAAGTAAGGTGAGGGAGAAGATACTGGGAGAAAATAAGAGATTCCTTAGAGGAGCAGGCATTGCTGCTGATAGAAGAGAAGAGTTGGTCTGTGTTGGGATTGTTGAGGGGGGAACCCCATGTTTTGTTTATAGAAGAAAAGCAGAAGATCTGGATCCAAGATCACCACCACCTTCTTCTTTTTTTTTTTATTTTCTTTTCTTTATTATTAATATTCTAATTGACATAGCTGTAATTCAGACATGTTGATGCAGATGCACATTTGATTTTATTTAAAGTTATTACTGAATGAATTCTCTAATTTTTAATTTATAAATGATTTTTTTTTAATTTAGTATTTGATTAGTATATCGAGATAAAAAAAAAGATAAAAACAATTTAGATAAAAAAATATATATATCATATATCTTCTCTGTTTTAAAAAAACATGAATTCACTCTAAAACAAATCGTTATAAGAAATATTTATTTTATATTTTTATCTTTATTTCTCCTACCAAATATATTTATATCTTTCAACTTGGGTTGTTTTTTCTTTTTCCCATCATCCATATTGGGATAGGAGCAGGACGGCAGCAATGGGGGGCAAGCAGGGGCCTAGCCCCCCTTGCAATATATATATATTTTGGGTAATTAGATAATTAAATAATAAAAAAGTGTTATATTTTTTTTTTAATTTTAAAGAGGTGGGCCTCTTAAATTAAATGTGATTTTATTTTTGATTTTTTTTTAATTTACTCTTGACCTACATGGAAAAGAAAAAAAATATAAATGCATTACTTTGTAAAATAAAAAATAGAGTCACTAATTTATCCTAATATAAATCCTGCCGCCGATAAAAAAACATAAATCACGAGTAAAATTTTTCTACAAAAAAATTGAAGCAGAACTACTAATTAATTTATTTTTCATCAAACAAAACAATGTAACTTAAATTTAAAATATATTTTTGTTTTGTTTTGAGATGTTTGTTAATAATTTGATGAGGTTTTTTTTATATAATTCTATCATTTTTGCTTTTTTTTTTCTCAGATCTGCTGGTTCTACCAATTGTTTTTTGAATTCTTGTTATAGTGATTTTTTTCTAATTAATTAGATATATTTTATTGGTTTGTTTTGATTATTCTTGGATTTTTTTTATGTATTGTTTTTAGCAAAACCATCAAAATTATCAATTTTTTTTATGATATATGTTTTGATTTTAGGTTGAATCATGAACAAAATAAGAAGAATTGATTCTTTTTTTGAAAAAAAAAATATTGATAACTCAGTACAGCCTACCGAACAAGCTTTTTCAGCAATAAAGATTGTTAAAACAAGACTTCCCAATCAGATAAATGATGATTTTCTTGTAAATTATTTGATTGTTTATATAGAAAAAGAAATTGCTGAAAGATTCACAATTGATATGATAATCGATGATTTCTATTCTATGAAAGAACGACGAGCACAATTAAAATAAATATGTAAGAATCATTCTTTATTATTTTTTGCTTTATTTCAAAGTTTATCAAACATAAATAATGTTTCGTTTTAACTAATGTTTCTTATATACTTTGTATGTTTATATTTGATAGGTATAAAGACCAACAATATTAAAGTGATGGATACATTATAAAGATGGAATTAACTTCATTGCTTTGACTTAATTTGGTATTGCTCCAAATCTTTTACCTTATACAAAAGTCATTATATGTTTGTAGTAAGTTATTTAAATAAAACTAAATTATGTAGGTTTTGTTTCACAACTCATATATAATAAATTAAAATAAATATTATATCTTATTATATTAATTTTAGCCTCCCCTAACAAATAATCCTAACTCCGTCCCTGGATAGGAGGATTCATGCTCATATTCTGTGCTAACCCTAAACCCTAATGTGTAAAAAGCTGCTCATTTTTTTACCAAGAGTAACTCCCACCAGAGCAGCAGAAGAAAAATCTGGTGCTGAATGACTTGTTAACCAAATTTCCCTTTTAAAGATTCACTTTTTAGAGTTATTCATTCTTGTTTCCTCTTTTCAAGTCAAGTTGAACCATCTTGCATGCACTTTTCTGGTCACATAACAGCTACAAGCTTACAAGAACAAGGAAATTAAATCTCCAAAGATTTTTTTTTATTGGCTTATATTATGGTTAAAATCAAAGAGTTTGCATCTCTAGGGCGCCATGGTTGATTGATGGATTTCTAAATTAGATTGTGATAGCCAGCTGCCTTAAGATCAAACCAACTTGACACAGGAACCATTGGATATGCATCAATTTGCTGAGGATTCCATAAATCAAGATATGATCGTTTCTTCTTTAATAATAAATCCAAGACAACTGAAGAGGGTGGTCCATCATGTTGTGTGGTCACAGTTGCTGAGTTTATCATACGTGCTGTTACTTGCAGTGTTTTAATGGCTTTTCAGTGCTTTTAGCAGCTCAGCCTACAGTTTATTCACTGGGTTTTCTACGGTTTGATGTGATTAACCAATCTTAAGTACAGAATCTTATACAGTAAATAGATTAATGTATAACAACTTATGCTACCCAACCCTTAAGAAGTTGGCTCTTATATAGTAAATAGATTTGATATTAATTAATAAAAAATTAAAAAGGGAATTTTATTATACCAATCCTCTCATAACTTTTTTTTTTGTGGATTCGAGAAAATCTCATCCCCGAAAAGCATATTTTATGGGTCCAGGTGAGCGAGTAAAACCCCGGTTGTCCCAGACTCTTACAAGAGGTGCACACCCTAATTCGAACTCGAGACCTGCTGTGCAGATCTCAAACCCTTTATCATCACGTCACGTCCTTTGGGGACCGATCCTGATCATAACAGTATTCACTAAAAGTGTTTTTTTCTTTCATTTGATTTTTTTTATATTTTTTTAATTTTAATTTTTAACATTAGATTTATTGAGGGGTTAAACTTCGTAATTTTATTCAATCTACTTATTATGAAATTATCTTAGTCTTATGATCCGGACCACAAGTTTGATAAATTAACTTAAGTTTTTTTCCCTTTGTCTAATTGATTTTCTTTCTCAATTTTATCATTCAACATTAGTTTGATTAAGAATTAGATTTCATTATTTATTTCAGTTTGTTTTTTATGATGTATTCCCGTCTCTTAACTCAAGTTACAGGTTTTGGCGATCTAATTAAACACATTTATAATCAAAATATATTTATTTTATATTTTCATTTTATTTCTTTAACTAAACAAATTTATATCTTTTAATATATATATATTTGTTAATTACGAGACACTAATAAAATGCAACGACGTTAAATGAAGTCTTAATGATTGGAAAGGACAACATGAAATACACGGACTTAACTAATTAATTAAGGATTTGTTAATTGCCACTAATGATAGGTCACTAGTCATGTGCCATAACAGTTTGCTACCAGTCACGGGCTGGATCTAGAAAAAAAAAATTAGTAGAAGCACTAATTAATAATTAACTTTCTTAATTTATCTTTGTTTTCTTACCGAGGAACATTCTCTTTTATATATGCCAAGTTTAATTACTCGGTATTGTAACCGTTAATTATTTTTTAATTTGTTTAAATACAAACAAATTGAATATGTAAACTTTTTTTTATAAAACTGTGCTAATTAGCAATAATTTATTTATCAAACATGAAAAACAATTTTCATATCAGTAATTTCCATTTACTTTCATTTATTTTTTTTAGAACTATTATCTAGTTGAATTTAATAA
>Ga0325404_1006256_pt1 | contig 12514 bp, 7 predicted proteins | sample PopdelMetagenome_18_FD_205664 | JGI IMG/M metagenome (GOLD analysis project Ga0325404, IMG submission 205664) | Populus deltoides microbial communities from Bellville, Georgia, United States - Xylem-Control-R1 | ecosystem: Host-associated > Plants > Phyllosphere > Stem > Wood/Secondary xylem... | reverse complement strand
GTCGGTGGCTAGCCTGTAGCCATCTGTTGTTTTATGTTTCTGTTATCATTGTAAATCTGGGGTATGCCCCTTATAATGTTTGTATCTTCTTCTTTTAATACATACGTCAACTTACCAAAAAAAAAATGCAACGAACGCTTAATCCTAATATGAAAGAAGTAACGAAAAATAAAGTCATTAAGCTTCTAGATAATGGAATCATTTATCCTATTTTTGACACCAAATGGGTAAGTCCTACCTAAGTTGTACCCAAGAAGTCTGGAGTCACTATGATAACAAATGAGAAAAATGAGTTAATTCCAACTAGGACTATTACTGCCGCATGTGCATTGACTATAATAAACTTAATTCAATGACAAGAAAAGATCATTTTCCTTTACCTTTGGATCAAATCCTAGAAAGAGTTTTAGGTCATGAATTTTATTGTTTCCTAGATGGCTATTCAGGTTACAACCAAATTGAAATTGCATTGGAAGATCAAGAGAAGACTACTTTCACATGTCCATTTGGTACTTTTGCTTATCGAAGGATGCCTTTTGGATTATGTAATGCACCAGCCACATTTCAAAGATACATGCTTAGTATATTTAGTGAAATGGTTGAACGTTTTCTTGAAATTTTTATGAATGATTTTTCTGTTTTTGGTTCATTTAATGATTATTTGACTAACTTAGAAAAGATTTTGAGCAGGTGTGAAGAGAAGAATCTTGTACTGAATTGGGAAAATTGTCACTTTATGGTAACAAACAGCATTGTACTTGGTCACATTGTTTCATCAAAAGAAATTAAGGTTAACAAATCTAAAATCGAGTTAATTACTAACTTGCCAACACCAAAATCTATTAAAGATGTTAGATCATTCTTAGGACATGCTGGTTTTTATAGAAGGTTCATCAAATATTTTAGTGTAATATCTAAGTCCTTGAGTAACCTTCTAACAAAGAATAATATTTTTGAATAGACTGAACATTTTGAAGAAGACTTTGTTAAACTTAAAAACTTGCTTACTTCTGCTCTTGTCATTTAACCTCTTGAGTGGTCATTACCTTGTGAAATAATGTGTGATGCTAGTGATTATGTCGTGGGTGTTGTATTGGGACAAAGAAAAGATAAGAAACTTTATATGATTTTACGATGCAAGTAAAACTTTAAATAGTGTTCAAATGAATTACACCACCACTAAAAAAGAACTAATTGTAGTAGTATTTGCATGTGAAAAATTCAGGTCTTATCTTGTTGGCTCACCTGTTGTTGTTTTTTAGTGATCATGCAGCATTGAAATATCTTCTTTCTAAGAAAGATTCTAAAGCTATATTGGTGCGCTGGATTTTGGTACTTCAAGAATTTGATATCACAATCAAAGACAAGAAAGGCACCAAAAATATTGTTGCAGATCATTTGTCAAGATGGATAATAGATTCGAAATCTGACATCACACCAATCGATAACTACTTTCCTAATAAATCTTTACTTTCTGTCTCTACATTGCCTTGGTTTGCTAATATTGTTAATTTTCTTGTTTCAGGACAATTGCCAGCTCATTGGTACAAGACAAAAGAAAGTTCTTGAACGAAGTGAAGAACTTTTATTGGGATGACCTTTATTTATTCAAATATTTTCCTGATCAAATTTTTCAAAGTTGCATTCCTGACAATGAGGTAAGTAGTGTCATTAAATTTTATCATTCTGAGGCATGTGGGGGTCATTTCTCATCAAGAAAGACAACTGCAAAAATTTTACAATGTGGATTTTATTGATCCACCATGTTTAAGGACTCACATGCATTCTGCAAGACTTGTGAAAATTGACAAAAGTTGGGATTTATTTCAAAACGTCATATGATGCCTTTAAATCCTATTTTTGTCATTGAGATCTTTGACTGTTGAGGTATAGATTTCATTGGTCCATGTCCTCCATCATTTGGTTTCGTGTACATATTAGTCACAGTAGATTATGTTTCAAAAAGAAAGTTAGATTAGGGAATTAAAAGGTGTTAGGAGGAGATTTACACAAAAAAAAATTGAAAAAACTCCAAGGGATTAAACCTTGATAGGGACAACAAAAAGGAGGGTGGAAGAAATTTGATTCATCTTGAGATTTCTCCTTGAATTTCTTGTTTTAAAAGGTAATAAATTCTCTTAATAAGTTATTTTAATTTTTCTTGAATGGTTGAGTTGTTAGAGTATTTGGTAGAGGTTTATGGTTTATAAAGTTGAATATGGAATTATGTTTTGATGATGAATGATGATATTTGATATAGGTGATGAATGAACAATGGGTTAGCAGCGAGAGTTTTCATTTTTAATGAATGGATTTGATGAGTTTGATAAGTGACACAATTAAAAGATTGATGTTTTATCTCAAGTGAAGGAGTGTCGAAGTAATAAATAACTCGACAAGACCGAGGTCGAACCATAGGGAGGTGAAGTATATAAAATTATAAACAACAAATGAAAAGGGGTTGAAAAGAACTTTTGAGATGTGATATTGATGTAAGGATTAAACAAGGATAAAACAATTGTCAAGGTTAGAGGATCCACTAATGATATTTCAAATAAGTATAGTATAAACTTTTTTTTATTACTCAACTGGAAACCACACACAAAGGAGGTTCCAATCGGATTATAAATTATTAACATGATTATATTAATTATCTTATTTGAGTAATGTCAATACTTGTAAAGGTAATCATGTATTCATGATGATAACTTATGTTAACAACAAATCAAGTTCCTTTCATAGTACAAGTGTCGGTTATACCATACAGTAGTAGGCTATGAAAGTGCCAAGTATTTGTTGTACCAAGGGTTATACAGCACAAATCTAAATTAATCATTTAACAAGCAAGGTATTAAGAGTGAGTAAGATAACAAATACAAAACATGTTAGTATCAAACATTAAAGTCCATGTTGAGTTTTATATTATACTTATTCTTACACCATTAGTGTACCCTTTTCACCTTGTCAAAATTAACTTAGCTAAACATAATGAAGAAGAAAAACATAAATAAACAATATAAGAACATAAACATGATATAAGTTAACAAAGTATAGTAAAGGAAATGAAAAACATAAACAAGAGATTAATATAACATAAAATAAAACTTGAAAATTACAAAATCTAAAGAAAGAGAATGATCTTGATATGAACACCAAGATGTCTAAATGTATGGCAAATGCCTCTTTTTATAGGCTAAAATTCGGAGCTATTGATTTAATAACTAATTATTGAGTGGGTGGCCACCTCTTAACTTGGTGACAACCATTATCTTGCAAGAAAGTGATCTTGATCTGAACACCAAGGATGTGGCAATTGTTTTTGGGAATGTTCTAGTCATGCAAGGATATTTAATGGGCAACAACATAGTTTCCATAAGCGATTCGGACTCTGTATTAATGTGGAATCCTTATGGTATATGGAAACAACTATTCTATCCTTATTAAAGTAAAAATCTATTATTAAATAAGTTTTCAAGTCAGTTAAGGATGCTTTGACATATATCGAATAACAACTGACTTCGTGGCGGCATCCTTATACTTCTCATTCGCGAATCAATATTTGTTGAGTGAAGGTTTCTGTTTCTAATAGTGCTAATGCCTAGGTTAATTACATGTAATCTTGAGATTAATCTTAAGATTGCGAACACGTGGTCAAGCAACCCGCACATAAAGATACCAATTCCCGGAAAAGCCAAGTAAAGAAGTTTGCTAGGAGTATGACACAAAGATAACATATATATCTAAGCACCAACACTAATGTAAAAGGAAACCCACACCCAATGAATATCAATTAGCAAACAAGTATACAGATGACATCACGAAGTCAGTTGTTCTTCGATAAATCGTTTTAGTTTTTTAAAGAACCAAGAAAAGGAGAATATCTCACCAACTCACATAACAAGATGCAGCAAAGAAGTCTTATTAATCTCAAGTTTGCGTAACCCAACATGTGATACGATCCGAGCAACAAAAAAACAATCAGATTTGGATTCTGACATAAAATGTGCAACTGTCCAGTTTTACGACAACAATCATAATTCTCAATCCTGCCGCTAGATCGGGCTGAAATATTACGTGATGTTTGATTCATAACATTTTTGCATAAGCATATCAAACCTTATTGTAAATTGCTCAAATTTTATATTCTATATATTTGGGTTAAAATCACACTATATCTTAATGTTTAGCTCAATTGGACATCAATAACTTTAGGTTCCAGATTCAGACTTAACTTATTGTAAACGTGTTTGTTTTTATATCAACTCTTGAAACTCGTATTGTTTCTGTTGTTTTCATTTCTTGCATTATATTTACAACATTTCAAGCATAATTAGGGCTTGTTTCATCATATTCCATACTTCATTCCTCAGGGTCAGATTTGGACTTTCACGTAAAATTTTCTACCGTCTCCTTTTACGCTTTTAAGCATAAATCGAAATTCAATCATTGGATCGAGTTGAAACTTTACATGAAGATTACAAGGGTAGTATTCTATACTGGTATAAACTTTCAGGTGAATCAAAGTTCAGGAAGAATAGGTCAGAACAGACTGTATATGTGATACGATCAGGGCAACAAAAAAACAATCAGATTTGGATTCTGACGTAAAATGCGCAACTGTCCTGTTTTACGATAACAATCATAATTCTCAGTCTGATCGTTGGATCAAGCTGAAATTCTATATGTTGAGAACCTCGTGATAACGTGGTCACACAACCTACAATCAAGATTGAGATCTGATCCGGAAAGCCGAAATAGGTCTGATAGGAGTGTGATACAATGGAAACCTGCCCCAAGGCACATTATGTTTCAAAATGGATAGAGGCAATTCCAAGTTGAAACAACGATCACAACACAATGATAAAGTTTTTAAAATAAAATATTTTGAGTCGATTTGGAATCTCTCGAGCCATGATAAGTAATGGTGGACCACATTTCTGCAATAAATCATTTGAGTTTTTAATGAAAAAATATGGAATCACACACAAAGTTACCACCCCTTATCACCCTTAGATAAATGGACAAGTAGAGCTTGCTAATAAGGAGATCAAACAAATCTTTAGAAAACAGTGCACCCTAATAGAAAAGATTGGTCTTTAAGACTTAATGATGCACTTTGGGCTTATCGAATTGCTTATATAACATCATTAGGTATGTCATCTTATATAAACTAGTTTATGAAAAACTTTGTCACTTGCCTGTGGAACTTGAACATAAAGCTTATTGGGCTATTAAAGCTTTCAATTCTAACATTGATGATGCTAGTCAACTGCGAAAATTACAAATAAATGAGCTTGAGGAAATAAGAAATGATGCATATAAAAATTCAAGAATTCATAAGCAAGAAACAAAGAGTTTCATGATAAGAAAATACTGAGAAAAACATTCAATGTTGGTCAAAAAGTCTTTCTTTATAATTCTCGACTCTATTTATTTCATGGAAAATTAAGATCAAGATGGAGCGGTCCTTTCATTGTGAAACATGTGTATCCATATGGGGCCTGTGATATCGAGAATTCAAATAATGACATTGTTTTCAAGGTAAATGGGCATCGTTTGAAAGTTTACTTTGACAACATTTTCAGTTGAAAATAACTCTATTGAATTGAGTGATCCTGTATATAAAGATTGAAAATAACTCTATTGAATTGAGTGATCCTGTATATAAAGATTGATTCTTTTTCTCACATTGTTTTTATTTTTCTTTTTTTTGTGACTTTTGTTTTGCTAGTCTCTCTCACCCCGGTCAAATGGCGGATAACGGTACTCCGTGACTCTTAAGTCGATTCTTTCAGTTTTCCATAATAACTGATATCTATGTATATATTTGTGCAATTCCTTACTCTTTCTCCTTTCTTTGCTCCAATTCTCACTTGAAAATGGACACCATTCTTGAAAAATTGAAAAAAATATTTTCCCGCTTTGCCTCCAAATGCGATTGCAAAAATTTACCGTGCTAAGTGTGCAAGATTGAGATTGTTAATGAATCATGGAATTCCTGAAGATATTCGCTGGCTAATTGAAGCAAATGTCCCATTATCAGGTGAGTCCTCTAATTCTTTCATTTCATATATGCCTGGAACAGGTAAAAGCACTTTTGCAAAGAAACGTCGTGCAAAATGACTGAAAGTCTGTCACCGATGTGCCAGATGGACTTGTAATGCACAATGTCGTTCTTTAGAAATGGTATTTATAAACCGTGAAGATAAAATACAATTCATTAAGGATGGCCCGAGTAAGGGGACTTTAAATAATCTTCTATTTACTCTTGAGACGCATTCTAATGGAGATGTGCATCGTACAATTCATGATTTATGGCCACAATTCCATAAAGAACATGCTTGACATAGTCTTCGGAATCTGACTAAAAAAGACCCTGTTTGCCAGTTTTTAAGAAAACTGGATGGGAAGCCTATCCTTGACCCATAGAGGGTGTTTAAGTCCTTCTTGGACGTAAAACCAAGGGAAGATGTGAGCCACAATCACAACTACCGGTACATACACATGCTTTTTCAAAATAAATAAATCAATAAAGAGAGAGGGGGGGAGAGAGAGAGAGTGAGACTCCAGCTGACCTACATATAGGTGGTATGATTGCATTTTCAATTTCTCATCTATAAAATCTTCTCTTCCTTCCCTTTATTTCTATTAAACCCATACATTCAACAGATATAGAAGTTTGTAGAAATGGTAGGTTCCTCAAGTCATCACATAAGAAATATTTGTGTTTTCGGTGGATCCAGTCCTGAGAAGGAAATAGAGTTTTTAGAATCAGCAAATCATCTTGGTCAGGTACTAGTGAGAGAAAGATTCATTTAGTGTATGGGGGAGGCAGCCTTGGGTTAATGGGGGTGTGTCAATAGTTGTATTTTTAGGAGGTAGTCAAGTTTTGGGGGTTGTCCCCAAAGCTTTAGCAAAAGGGGACATCATTGGATGAATTGGAGAAGAACACAGGTCTTCACAATGTCTGATCGAATGAATACAATGTTTAACCATGCTGATGCCTTCATAGGCACATTGGACCCTTACCAGGAGGTCTAGGCACATTGGAAGAGATCTTTCATATTTCCTCTTGAGCCCAACTGCACATTCACCATAAACCCATAGGTCTGTTAAATGTTAATGGTTTTTATGATAATTTATTGTCTTTTCTTGAACAGAAATTTCTAACATCTTTGGCACAACAGATCATAATCTCTGCCGCTACTGCTGAACAATTGATTGACCAACTACAATCTTTCATCCCTGTAATTGATCCCTCCATGAGTTGCATAAATTGATCAACTAAGGAAAGCCGTAAAAAACTTAGATTGGATTTGAGTTGTGTCTTTTGGTTTTGTTAATAGCATATTATTTTGTTTTGTTATTTCTTATATTTGTTTAAGTGTGTTTAAGGTTTGTCAGTGTTCGCTGTTTCAAGTGATGTCTTCTATACTCTATCTTTCTACCTTAGGACATTGAGGACAATGTCTCGTTCTGGTTGGGGGGAAAGGGTAGTAGTTGACATTAAAAAAAAAAACTAATTTACTAACTGTGTTTGCTATTATTAAAACCATTTGACAAACTGTTATTAGGATGACAAAGTATGGAGGAATTTTATTGACTATTGAGACGCATCTTAGTAAATATTCTTATCAAGGTCTATCAGAATACTTCTTGAAATATTCAGGTTTATAAACTCTCGCATTATTATTATCACTTAATTCTGCTCAAATACTCATTTAACAAGTATTCTTAAACCTTCATTTTCACACACACACTTTAACATATGATTGTGGGTTGCACATTAGATTATTGCATTATTTATGTTCTTTTGTTAAAGGTAACAACTAAGGAAAATGGATAGTATATAATTTGCAAAAGAAAAAAAAATTGATGATAACAAAAACGTAGATAAGTTTGGATTCGTAGCCTCCCTAACCTAAGCAATTAAGCCTGAAGGGGTGTTTTAACACCTAATACCCTAAAGTCAACTGACTTAGCAGCTATTGGCCCAAAGCTTGATACATGGGTTAAGGAGAAAAGCTTAAGGGAATCAAACATTGCACTATCTGCAACCCGAGTTACTAAGCTTGTAAAGGTGTCTCAACGCCTAATGCCCTAAGACCAACTGGTCTGGGAGTCATTAGCTGAAAGCTCGTTACATGGGTTAAAGATGCATTGTGTTTTAAGTTATATGTATATATATTAAAAAAAGAAAAAAAACAAAAAGATAATAATCCCAACCCAAGGAAGTTAACCTTAAACATTAGAACAAAAATTTTGTTTTCTTCCAAGTAAAGCCCCATAACTATGTGTTGATATATTGAGCATAAAAGGAAGGTTTATTAATATTTTGTTTAAGAAGTATGAAGCAGATATATAAATTTAATGAGAGTTTGTTTACTTGGATAGATTAATGGAAGTTGAATGATCAATACCTTGCTTTAAGGAACTTTCAAATTGTTTTTCTATTTTAACGTTTTGATTACTAGGGACTAGTAATAAGCTGGTTGGGGGGTGTGATTAGTACTTAAAAGTGCATTTTTATCAAGGTTTTATATCATCGTTTTGCATATAAACCATCAATAACTTGCTAGCTAAAGCATGTTTTATAATAACAAGTCTGATACTATAAAATACCTTTAATTTATGGTAAATGTTCATCTTAAATGCAGGCCTATCACATAAATCAAAGGATTGGTTGATGAGTTTAACTACTGAAATTGAGAAGACAAAGAGACGATTAAGCTTAGAAAAGAGATGTTGGTTTAGTCCAAACAGGAACACTGTTCAGTCATGGGGTCATATTTGAAGCTGTAGATCTTGGATTTCAATTTGGTTTATATGGCTAGAAATCTAAGATATAGGCCTAAAACATTCATGCAGAGTGAAAGACTTAATTCTGCTGTTTGGAAGTCCAAATCTTAGCAACAACGGAGAAGTCACAATTTGTCCTTCAGCCTAAACACTGTTCAGTGTTCAGTCCATATTTCGAATTCTAGAAGTCCAAATGTACTGATTCTTTTTTCTTGGAAAGCTGAGACAATTTCCTAGAACTTTCATGAGGACAGTATGTTCAAATTCTAACGTTAGAAATGACATTTTGTTCAGACAAGAAAATAAGGATTGTCACCAAGTCAAGATGTGGTCACCCACTCAACAATTAGTCATCAAATCAATAGTTGCAAATTTTAGCCTATAAAATGAGGCATTTGCCATGTATTGAGGCATCTTGGTTTCCAGATCAAGATCATGTTCTTGCTCTCTCTTTATATTTTTGCAATGCTTAAGTTTTATTTATATTAATCTCTTGTTTACGCTTTTCATTTCCTTTCCTTTACTTAGTTAACTTATATCTTATTTATGTTCTTGTCTTGTTTATTTATGTTTCTCTTCTTCATTATGTTTAGCTAAGTTTATTATGTCAAAGTGAAAAGGTTACACTAATGGTGTAAGAATAAATATAGTATAAACTCAACATAGACTTTAATGTTTGATACTAACATGTTTTGTATTTGTTATCTTCTTCACTCTTAATACTTTGCTTGTTAAATGGTTAACCTAGATTTATGTTGTATAACCTTGGTACAACAAATACTTGGCACTTTCATAGCCCAAACCGTATGGTATAACCGACACCTGTGCTATGAAAGGAACTTGATTTGTTGTTAATATAAGTTATAATCATGAATACCTGACAACATCTACAAGTATTAGCATTACTCGAATAAGATAACTAATGTACTCATGTTAACAATTTATAATCCGATTGGAACCTCTTTTGTGTGTGGTTTTTAGTTGAGTAATAAGAGTTTATATTATTAGTGGAAATACTTGTTTGAAATACGATTAGTGGATCCTCTAATCTTGATAATTATTTTTATCATTGTTTAATCCTTATATCAATATCACATCTCAAAGCTCTCTTCAAGTTATTATTATTATTATTATTATTATTATTATTATTATATAGTTAACCTCCTTGTGGTTCGACCCCGGTCTTGCCGGGTTATTTATTATTTCGACACTCCTAGACTTGGGAGAAGACATCAATCTTTTGGTCATGTCATAAAGTTTCAGCTCAATTCAACTGTTGGATTTAGAGTTATGTGATTAGTACTTAAAAGTGCATTCTCATTTAGGCTTTATATCATCGTATTGCACTAAAATATCATTAAATTCCCTAACTAAAGCATGTTTTATAATAACAAGTATGATAATATAATATATCTTTAATTTATGGTAAATGCTTGTTTTGAATGCAGGTATATCTCACAATTCAAAGGATTGATCAATGTGATTAACAATTGAAAGTGAAGAGACAAAAAAAGGACGAGGCTAAGAGAAGAGATGCTGGTTCAATTCCAAACTGGAACACCATTCGGTTATTTGATCATAATTGGAGTTGTAGAACTTGGATTTAGGTCCACTTTATATGGATGGAAAGATAAGACATAGACCTAAAACTTTCATGAAAGGTCCAAGACTCAATTCTGCCATTTGCAAATTCAAATCTTAGCAACAACGGAGAAGTCGGAACCTATCCTGCAGCTCAAACACTGTTCTGTTTTCAGCTCATATCTTGAGTTCAAGAAGTCCAAATGAGCTCTGGTTTTTTTTGCAGGAAAGCTGAGATAATTGCCCACAGCTTTCATGGAACAAAGGGCTCAAATTCTGATGTTAGCAATGACGTTTTGGCCAGCCAACAATATCAAAAATCTGCCAACAATTTCAAGAACCAGGAGCCAACAATGTCAAAAACCAGCCACCAAATCAATGGTTGGCCACCAACTATTTTCTTAGTCCACCAATCAATAGTTCTGAATCTTAGCCTATAAAAGGAGGCATTTGCCATGTATTTAGATATATTATTTTTCAGATCAAAATCATGTTCTTGCTTTCTTTCTTTATATCTTTGTAATGTTCAAGTTTTCTTTCATGTTATATTAATCTCTTGTTTATGCTTTTTCATTTCCTTTCATATACTTAGTCAACTTATATCATAATCATGTTCTTATCTTGTTTATTTATGTTTTTCTTCTTCATTATGTTTAGCTAAGTTAATTATGTCAAGGTGAAAAGGTTTTACTAATGGTGTTAGAATAGGTATAATATAAACTCAACATGGACTTTAATGTTTATATCCAAGAAAAATTGTTATTAGCATATCTTATCTTTTTATCTTACTAATTCTTAATACCTTGCTTGTTAAATGGTTAATCTAGATTTATGTTGTATAACACTTGGTACATCGAATGCTTGATCCTTCATAGTTTTCGGCCGACATCGTTGTTATGATAGGAACTTGATTTGTTGTTAACATAAGCTAGCAACATGAATGCCTGATGATATTTATAAGTATGGTGTTACTTAGACAAGATAATTAATATGATCATGTTAATACTTTATAATGAGTCATTAATGATAAATCATCTGATTAGAACCTCCTTTGTGTGTGGTTTCTAGTTGAGTAATAAAAAGAGTTTATATTATATTTATTTGAAATACCATTAGTGAATCCTCTAACCTTGACATTTGTTTTTATCATTGTTTAATCCTTACATTAATCTTCCATCTCAAAGTTCTCATTAATTTCTTCCTCTTCTTCTTTTTATTATTATTATTACTACTATTACTACTACTTCTACTACTATTAATATTATTACTATTATTACTATTACTACTAGTATTATTATTATTTACATTCTTGTTATATGCGTTAAGTATGCTTTGTGTTTGATCAAGGATCCTGACATTGTTGGTCTTGCCTTGTTTATTCGCATCAGAAATCTGTTTATATTATATAATATATCTCTTTGATCTTTTCATAAAATCAGTATATAGGCTACAAACTTGTGACCCGATCTTTTAGATCATTCTCAGGTATAACAACGCCACGTACTGAGTATTATTATTATTATTATTATTATTATTATTATTATTGTTATTATTGTTGTTGTTGTTGTTGCATTGTTATTTATAATTTATACAATTAACCTCTCTGTGGTTCGACCCCGGTCTTGCCGGGTTATTTATTACTTCGACACTCCTGCACTTGGGAGAAGACATCAATCTTTTGGTCGTGTCAAGTTTTTGGTGCCGTTGCCGGGGAGGTAAGTATTGTATAAATTTTATATTTCTTTTATTTTCTTTTGTTTTTTTTTACTTTTATTTGTTTTTCTAATTTTGTTCCTTTTCCTTTTCTTTTTCCTTTTCTTTTCTTTTGCACTTGCATGAGAGTTTGGACACGTACATTAAGTGGTAGACTTTCTAGGAAATCCTCAATTTCTTTAGAAAACATGGCCGAAGAAGATAACCAGTCAATTCATAATGAGAATAATGAGAATAATCATGTGAGAACACTTAGAGATCACATGAATCCAACAAGAACAAGTGCACCATCATGTATAGTTTTTCCTCCTGATGCTTCTCATTTTAATTTTAAGCCAGGTATTATTCAACTTTTACCCACTTTTCATGGCTTAGAATTAGAAAATCCATATTTGCATTTAAGAGAATTTGAAGAAGTTTG
>Ga0325404_1006253_pt1 | contig 12518 bp, 7 predicted proteins | sample PopdelMetagenome_18_FD_205664 | JGI IMG/M metagenome (GOLD analysis project Ga0325404, IMG submission 205664) | Populus deltoides microbial communities from Bellville, Georgia, United States - Xylem-Control-R1 | ecosystem: Host-associated > Plants > Phyllosphere > Stem > Wood/Secondary xylem... | reverse complement strand
TGTGTGCTTGTGGCTAATAAAATTTGTTTGGGATAACTCTATTCGCGGATACAAACAACACTCTAATGGTTTGATTAAGCAAGTTAACATGATAACAATACAACATTTGCACTATATATATATATATATATATATATATCCGCCAACAAACAAGCTCACGAACCGGTGACATGGTAGAAGTTTTAGTTTAGAGGGATTAAATTAGAAAAAATAATTTAAAGGGGATAAATTTTATTTATTTTTTATTTTTAGGGTTAAAAATATAATTTGTTGAAAGAAAAGCCGGAAAAAAAAAAAGGAATTCTTGCTAGGGCCGGCCAATTAAATGAACTTATGAAAGTGATAACTTATTTTTAACCCTTCAAGATTTCTTTTAGCATAATGGCATAAAATTCAGTCCTAGAAACCATAAAGCTAATATATATATTAGAATCAAAATTGCTTTTCTTTAACCTAAAGTCCAATTAAGAAACAAATAGTATATGGAATCGTATAAAATTATATAAAAAAGAAATTTAATCTCAATTAATACTCAAGTTGACATGAGAATATCTATTTTCATTGCATATATATATATATATATATTGTTTAATGATATATTATTCTTAATTTACTCAAATCTAGATTTAAGGCAACATAATAATAAAATAAATGAATTAATGAGCTGAAAAAACTCTAATAATTATTAATAATTTATTATTTTGCTGTAAAACAGCTAACTAAAATCTAACCACCAAAATCTCAGGAAGGGGAAGTGGGAAAGACAACAAATACACAAAACCAGAAAGATATTAAACAGAAATTAGAAATTCAGTTATTGCTAACCTGCATTCACACCCTCCCCTCCTTTCTCTTTCCCCCTCTCTTTCTAGACAAAGAAAAAACAAAAAGGGGGGAGAGAGAGAGAGAGAGAGCAAAACCGCGTTGGTTTCTGTCTGTTCCTTCTTCTCCTCCACCTTGCAGCCAAACCAACCCTCCATGGATTTCTCCTTTCGTTTTTCACGGTTTCGTTTTCTCTCTTACAAAACTACTTACATTTACAGAAAAGATGGGAACCAGCAGCCCCTTATCTTCTTCTTCAACAAAACAACCAAAATATGACATCTCCTTATTAATTTACTACGGCCAATATGCGTTGGCTTCATAACATTTCTTCTTCTTCTTCTTCTTCTTCAACTTCTTCTTCCCTTTTTCCTCATAAACGTGCATCTTCATCTTTCTCTTCTTCTTCAATGACCACGGAAGAGACTTTCCCTTCGATTAGGAGAGGTCATGGCAGTCGTATTAGTCGGAATGATCATCGTAGTTTAAGGTTAGGTGGTGGTGGTGATGAAAGGCCTAAGCTTATAAGGCAAAGGAAGTTACGACATTTAACCGATGAAGACCTTGCAGGTAAAAAAAAACAGGTGGCACCACCGGATCATCATATGGATTCTGGTGCCCTTCCGAGGTCAACTTCTGCTTCGGTTGCTGTGCCATTACCGCTTCCATTGCCCGTGCCTTCTGGAGATGGGGACTTGAGGTTGCCTTCGCCCAAGGAGAGGCATCGCGATGGTTTTAGGGAAAGAGAAAGAGAGAGGGGTGATAGGATTGGAGAGGGATTATCTTCTTCGAATTCTCCAATTTCTAGGTAATTTTGCTAATTGTTTGACTGATGAATTAATTGTCATTTTCATCTCCAAAACAGGATACAGATTGTGGTTTTTTTAATATATTATGCTATTCATAGATCGTAGGATGCTCTGCTCCATCCTGGAAAAATTGGTAGACAGTGTGGCATGTTTTTCTTGATTCAAACAAATTTTGGAAACACTTTTCGAGATAATATATTAATGATGACTTTGTCAGTTTTTGAATGCATAATTAAGGCAGACTTGCTGCATCAATTATGGGTTGTAGTTGTGCATGACATGAACCTTTGTCGTGGCTTCATCCGAGATGCTTTGTTCATTTATCCGATAAATTGTTCTCCAGGCTCTGAATTGAATTTTCTTGGTTAATATGTGGTCCTGTAACAGTACATTTGCTGGTCGAAACATGAAGAAAATGATCGAGCATCTACACTCTCAGTCACCTAGGATGGTACGTCCGGATTTCAGTACTGCTCAGAGTTCTCGGGACAACTTCGGGATCAATATTCCTACGAGGAGCGCTCCTACTAGTCCTTTCACAAGTCCTGTTCGCAGCCCACCAAGAACGAGTAACACTGCTGATATGCTTCCTTACTACCGCATGATTGCTAAAGCAAATCAAGTCTGGTCTGCACCAGAGATGGCAACATTAGACATACCTGGGCTTCCTCCTCCAGCATTCATGGATATCAGTGCTTTTAGTACTGATAGTTCTCCTCTTCAAAGTCCACCAAATTTAAGTCCCCAACGGAGTGCCAGAAGCCCAACTGGACCTCCATCACCATTGATTGCCAAGTTATCAATCGAAAGCTCAGCTGCATGGCGTGAAAGTAATACTAATTTTGAGGTCCACCCTTTACCTCTTCCTCCAGGAGCATCTGTCCCTTCACCATCAGTACCAGTTCCTCTAGCTCTATCTAAACTAGAATCCACGTCTATGAAAAGTCATTGGCAGAAGGGAAAGCTAATTGGACGCGGTACATTTGGAAGTGTTTATGTTGCCAGCAATAGGTACATGAATTCTATTATTATCTATTGTGCAGGCTTATTTTGATGCAGTAAATGCCAATTGCAGTCTTTTTGTTTCTAACAGGGAAACTGGGGCATTATGTGCAATGAAGGAAGTGGAAATGTTTCCTGATGACCCAAAATCTGCCGAGTCTATAAAGCAATTAGAACAGGTGATTCACATTGTCTATGAGAACTTGATTCTGCAGCTTCATTCTCAAACACTCAATTATATGTGTCATGATCTTCATAGCTTTATGCTTGAAGACTCAGTACTAGAATTTTTTTATCTTTTAATTCTAATGCTTCTGTGTTAGTTCTTCATATGCATTAAGATGAAACATTGTTTTGATTTTAGGCTCTAATGTTTACTGATAAACAAGGTTAGGTTTTTATTCTGCTCCTATCTTCTTTTCTCACTTCTTTCATTTGTTCAGGAAATTAAAGTTCTTAGCCACCTGAAGCATCCAAACATTGTGCAGTATTATGGTAGTGAAATAGTGAGTAATTCCACTGGCTAATTTAGGTTCCTCCATTTCTTTTCCCTTCTGAACAAGTATGTCTGTAGGTTTCTATGCTCTATATATTTACCAGAGCATCTTTATGAATTTAGTTAACAAATAATTTCGTGTATGCAGGTGGATGATAAATTCTATATATATCTGGAGTATGTTCATCCAGGTTCAATAAATAAATATGTACATGAACATTGTGGAGCCATAACAGAAAGTGTAGTTCGTAATTTTAGTCGCCATATTGTTTCTGGGCTAGCTTACTTGCACAGCATGAAGACAATACACAGGTATGGGAGCATGAGCTGTTTTATATTTTGAAATTAGTGTCAGAATACATTTTAAGCAGTCTTTTGGGAAAAGGTTTGTGGAATTATGTTTCATTTGCTTGGTAGCTGAGAATCTCATATCTCTGTATATCTAGGGATATAAAAGGGGCTAATTTGCTTGTTGATGCATCTGGAGTTGTGAAGCTTGCGGACTTTGGGATGGCAAAACTTGTGAGTACTTGTTTCTTTTCTTTTCTCCAAAATTCTATTGGCTACATGAGTACATGCATATAATTTGTATAATGTGTATGCATTGCATCTGAACTACTGTGCCTTTGGATATCTTTCAGTGTTATCATGAGTTAGTTCCAGTAAGCAGTATGGAATCTGATACGACTGTTGAGTTTGTTCCTCTCTGTTGTTCATGCCCTCTTTATTCCTTTCTGCTTTTTCGTTGATAAAATTTGGTATACTGTTTAGAAATAAAAAGGTTGTCACTTAGTCATGGTATTGGTATCACTGTATGTGGGCAGGAGGGAAAATTTAGAGATGGTTCAAACTTTAAGTGTGAGATTTTACAGCTTACAGATATTTTCTCCTTGTTGACTATCAAATTCAAAATCCATGGTAGTGTGATCTTTTTTGCAAAATAAATTTCTAGTCCTACCATACTTTGTTCCAGCTGTTCTTGAAATCTTTTAATATTCAGTAGGATACAATCTGTCATTCCTTTCATTTAGTTACTCCTGGTATCAGCTTGAATGAAACATCATTTAGATCCTACCTTATTGCATTTGTGATTTGAAGTTGCATGTGAAATCACCATTGTAATTTCCATGAGAGATTCAATTTTCTCTTTTTTATACTGGGCTCATAAAAATGTTTCTACTTGCTCAGCTTACTGGACAAGCAGCTGATCTTTCTCTAAAGGGAAGCCCTTACTGGATGGCTCCTGAGGTATGTTCTTGCTTCATGCGCATGAATACGGTGTGGTGTTTATTTTGTATCTCTTATTCTGACAGAGTATCCTTCTCTGCAGCTCATGCAAGCTGTAATGCATAAGGATTCCAGCTCTGATCTTGCACTTGCTGTTGATATTTGGAGTTTGGGATGTACTATTATTGAAATGTTCACTGGGAAACCTCCTTGGAGCGAGTATGAGGGGGTGTGTACAAGATTTTTCTTAATGTTCTTTTCTTATGTCACAGTGACCTTCAATTTGGTCTACCAAACATAGATGTCAATAAGAAAAAAAATACAAACTGAGGGAATTATGTGGTTTTTTTAGGGAAAAAATTTATAAAATAATACAATCAACTATATCATTTAGAAATGAAATTTTATTACATACACAGATGTGTTTCATTTGTTATCATATGTTCCCAAGAAAACACAGAAGGTTGGGTACTGAATGAGATTTCAAGTCGGCTGTATTTTTATTGAGGTGATGGAAGTCCCGTTACTTGGTAAGGTTTGGTACTGACATAGTGGTGGAGGAAGTGTTAAGGTTACCTTCTCCAGTCGAAATGACCGGAGAAGGATGTAGAGATTATGTAACTTTTTACTGGATTTGATACAGAGTGCTGGGGTATGATTGAGTGATCCTAATGGACTCAAATCTTCCTGTGTTAATTTAAAATTTTAATTTGTCTTCTATTGTGCAGGCTGCAGCCATGTTTAAAGTTATGAGGGATAGCCCATCTATACCTGAAGTATTGTCACCAGACGGCAAGGATTTTTTGCGTTGCTGCTTTCGAAGAAACCCAGCAGAGAGACCGTCAGCAACCATGTTACTGGAACATCGGTGGTTGAAAAACTCTCAGCAGCTCGATGTATCATCTACCATCCAGTCAATCAGTGGGATAAAATTGACTGTAAGCTACCAGTGCCATTCCCACTCTTTTTTTTTATTATTATTTTCCTTTCATTTTCACTTTCAAAATGGATTGTGGTAATTTGGATTATGTATCATATTAATTGGCAGGATATATCCCAAAGTCTAAGAGCTTCTGGAGTCAAATTTGATCATCTGCCAGGATTACCAAGCTCAAGAAGTACTAAAGGAAAGACGACTGCTGACAGGTAACAGTTACCTTCCATGACTTCTTTTCATTTCTAGAACATAGAATTAAGTAAATTCTCAAACGTGTAATATCCTGCTGTTGCATGACTTCTGGCTCCAGCTTTGCGCATTATTCTTTTTCTCCAGCAAAACTGTCCAACGACTTCGTCATGAAACTTCCAACTTAAAAGACAAAATGGCCTCCCATCATTCTACATGTTCAGTTCCTGTGGTTCTTCCTACTCTAGCTCCTCTGCAGTTGGATCTGAGCATACATCACATCAGGTCTTATTCACAAGATCCAGTTTATGCAAATGTGGTGCTAAGATTAACCGTAACTTCAGGTAACACAGTACTGGAAGAGCCTCTGCTTGTTCTTTGGATGGACTAAACTAACAACAAACTGTAAATTAGAAGTCTTGTTGTTCACCCCTGTGCACTCTGGTGGATTTCTGGTGGCCATAGTTTGCTTCAGTAGATTGTTCTTCCCTTTATCATTCTCATCAATGCTTCCTAACGTTTTACGTGCTTGTTCATCTGAAATATAGGCCATGTCAAGGATTTTAGAAGCAGGTTTTGTACACTACTGCATTGAGTTTAGAGCTTCAGCAATCTCAGAAGTTCAATTGTATGTATATTTCCGAAGGTAGTATTCTTGCCTGTATGTAACGTCATTAGATTGTAGGGAAAAAGTTATAACTATTCTTCTACCATGTTGCTGTTAATTTTCCAAGGAAATCTCATGCGACAGAACAATCCTAGTAGCTTCTAATAAGAATTATAATCCACCATAATTTATGTGGTGGTGAGGTTTCATATGTCCAGGAATGTACAATGAGAAATATAGTATAATATACAAGCATATCTTGTAAACTAACTATAGAAACAATCACCTGATATTTCTCCTAGAATATTACCTGCAATCAAGGAGGATCATGTAGTATGCTGCTTTCCTTACCAGCTTCAGCATCAGTGTGATTTTCTTGGGCAGTCCCGAACTGTAAAATCTTGTCGCAAATTTTATATTTTAGCAGCTGGTCTTGAATCTTAGAAATTGTTGTTGGGCAGATTGAGGATCATGTGATATCAGCTTGAACAGATTGCTATTCTGTCAAGCTATATTATCAGCTTTAGTTTAAACAACAAGAAGAGCCTTCATTTGCTACATGTAGATCGATGCTGCAGTTGAGAATTGCTATGTCCAGATCAGACCTCCATGTCAGTGTTTGCTAGTCACAAACTGCTCCCTTCCTTCCAATTGTAAAACTGATATATGTAAAAAATGAACTTGGTATCAATTAACTTTGGAATTTTAAAAAATTTTCAATTAAGAACTTCCATCCATGTTTAGAGCTTTCCATCTATATTTCCATTCAATTTTTTTTTTTTTGTATATGAAAAATGATACTATTTTATAGAATTTAATGGTTTCTATCAATTGATTCTAAAAGAAGCCAATCAAAATAGTTCGAGGGTAAAATTGATATAAAAAATACTTTAGATACAAAATTGATAATACTCCAATAATTTGAGGGTATATTTAACATTTCCCAATAACTCATAAAAATCATGCATTGGTTGACAATCAAGATTGGAAGCAATTATTTCCTTTCCTCGAGGGTCAAACTTTTTTTTTTTTTTCCTGAGCTGTAAAACAAAATAAAAACAAGGAAATGAAGTGCTCAAAAGTTAAAAAGAGACTCTTAATGTCGGAAACAAAGATAAAGGCAAGAGGGTGACGTATTTTTAGGTCCACCATGGCACACAAAAAGTTTAAAGCAAGTCAGGCTCCTTCACATGACGTTGGGTGGTTCAAACATTGACCATTGGAAAGATACGGTGCTCCGTTGATCGGCGAAGATCTGCTGTTATCTCACAAAATACCTCCACCGGTTCAGCACTAATCAAGTAATCAACTTTATCGTCTTCTCTATTGTTTTGTCTTAGAATAACATCAGCCTCATTTCATCTTTTCCACTCTTCTCATCCTGATTTTTCCAGCAACACCTTACACTTAATTAATTAAAAAAATATAATATTTTTTAACCGTGGATGGCATTCGTACAATTCAGGCGACGCGTGTAATATTACCTGGTAGACATAACTGGCATTCCATCATCTCTCTAAATGTGTCATCGTGTCCTCTTTCATTTGAAGTGATATGTGGTAGCTTACGGTGGTTGGATTGTAACAGGTAGTTGTTTGATTTTTTTCTTTTCTCTCTCCTGACAGGTAATGCATACAATTATTCTATTTGTTTCCTACTTTTCGATCTTAGTCTTCATTCTTTCTTTATTTATTTATAGAAGTTTTTATTCTTATTAATTTAGTTCTTTAATTGCAATTTCTTATATGTTTGGTTTTTCATTTTAGACCTCATATTTTTAATTTCTAATGTTATCATTGGCACTTTTGTTGAAGTTTTTTTTTCTTTTATTTTCATCCTCCAATCAAATTTTCTGTTATTTTATTTTTCAGTTTGACTTTTATTCTTTGGAATTTTTTTCATTTTATTAAAGCTATTTTCAATTCAATTAAACCCTTCAATTCAAAATTTTTATCCCTCTAATTAATGTTTTTTTCTTCTCATACTCATTTTTTCAATCCTTTGGTGTAGTTTTTTTTTCTGGTTTTATCTTTTGATATTTAATTTATTGAAAATTCAGCCTCGTACAATTTTATTATTATGTATTAGTTTTTTTAATATTGATTTTGTGATCATCTTCAAGTTTTTTTTTATATAATTTATCCTAATCTCATTAGTTAGGTCATGATTTTTGATTTTTTTTTATATATAATTTTTTTAGTTGTTCTGTTTCTATTTTATTTTTCAATATATTATTTTAATTCATCTATAATATTTTTTTATACAAATAAAGTTTATTTTTTTAAATAAAAAATATTCATTTTTAAGTTATACTACTGATGTGTTTGACTTTAAGTAATATTTTTTTACATTGGTTTATTCAATCAGTTTTATTTATATTTATCTTTTAAATTATAAGTTTTATAAAGTGTGGATTTATTTTTATAAATAAATTCAGTAAATATAATTGAATATATATCTCATTTTATATAATGAAATATCTTAATTTTACTTGTATAGACTTTTTAATTTATATTTTGATTTTTTCATGTAAAAAAAATATTGAAATAACTAGGTTTTTTTTTTTTTTTTGAAAAAACAGCGGTTAAATGCTAAATTATCTTATAATTATGTAGCCTCTGTCTCGGTACACTTTAAAATCACCATTCATGGGCCTAACTAGCATTCCAAGCCCAGTCCATATTAAACTTCAAAATCCTGTTATTTTTTATTGCAACTGCAATCTTGCTTAAACCCTAAAACAATCCCTCCTTTTTCACTCTGTCCTGTGAGTCCGGCACTGAGTCAACTCACTAAACCCGAGAACAGCCACGGCGGACACGGTCCAATACAAGCTCGAACAGATGGTCGACGATCTAGAACGTAAAGGCATGTTCACACGGCGAGAAATAGCAGAGATAGTGAAACAAAGAAGAAAATTTGAGTACAGATTGAAGAGGCCAAGTCCTTTAAAGCAAGATTTCTTAGCTTACATTGAATACGTGACTCAACTTGACTCACTTCGTAGATTACGAGAGAAATCAATGGCGCGTGAGCTGGAAAAGCAATGGGATAAGAAGAAGAGGAGAAGCAGAAGGTATGTTTCTGATTTTGCTGGGGTTTCAAGGATTGTTGAGATTTATAGACTTGCTGTTATGAGGTTTAAGGGAGATTTAGAGCTTTGGTTTAGGTATTTGGAGTTTTGTAGGGATAAAAAGAATGGGAAAAAGGTGAGAGCTTTTATTTTGGGTTTTTAATGATGAATCTTCGTCAATGTTTATTGGTTTGCTGAGTGATATTCTATCTGCGTTAATTGGTGGGAATTGTTTTCGTTGATTTGAGTGCTTAGATTTTTATGGTTTCGGCATGATGCTGCTGTTTTTTCTCTGTTCATTTCATTTATGTCGGTAATTATCGTCATTGTGTAGAAGGATGTTTTCATACTTTAGTGAAATCATGTATTTTCTTTTTCATATGTAGGTTTTGGCTAAATTAATTAGGTTTCATCCAAAGTTCCTGGAGTTTGGATTTATGCTGCAGCTTGGGAATTTGATCATAACTTGAATGTTTCAGCTGCTCGTGCACTCACGCAGAATGGTTTGAGGCGTGCCCACATTCAGAGGATCCTTGCGTAGAGTATGTTTGGATGGAATTAATGTACCTTAACAAGTTAAAAGCTCGAAAGGTTGCGCTTGGAGAGGAGAAGGAAAATGTGGTTCATGATTATGATATGTTGCTCGATGAAGAAGAGGAATTGATGATGGATCAAATGCTGGTACTGAGGAGTCGGAAAAGAAAGTCGATTTGTTTCGTGAGAAAGGCTTGAGTATTCTTCAGATAATCTATACCAGAGCTGTTCAAGCTATCCCTTCTAGTTTTGGCTTGAGGAAGAGGTTATTGGAGATGCTAGAAGCAACAGGCTTGATCAATTCGGAAGAAATGCGCAAGGAGATGCTGCTAAGTGACACGAAAAGAGACTTTTTGAGAGAACCAGAATATTGGAACTGGCTTGCAAGACTCGAAATTAATGACTCATTCTAAAAATGTCGGAGATGACTGAAACTCTGGTGCTTTGTCAGTTGCAAAAGGCATTTCAGGTATGATTTTTATGAGCAAGTGAAATTCTGATATTTGACAAGTATTCATCTCTTTGGTTTTAACATAGAAACATAGGATAATGTGCTGAGTAATTTCTCATGAGTCATGATCATGGTTGATTTGCTGTGTGCAGGTATACGAGGAGGCTTTGCAACTTGTGCCTTCTCCGATGATGTTTAATTTTTACACACTATTTTTTATGGATGTTGCTGTTGTTTATTTTTTATCTCATAAAAAATTTAGAAAAAAAACAGAAAAAAATTTTAAAATATAAAAGGATATACATGATGAAAGCTTAAAAAATTACCCAAGTTGGTGGTAAAGGACTAAAATGACAAGTAAAAAAATTGAAAAACCAAATCGTATAAAATTAATAAAATTGGCATCCCAATTCTGATTGACAAAGGATTTTATTGGTGAAAATATTTTTATTTGGGGTAAAAAAATATAAATTTAGAAGGTTAAGAACTCAATGAGAATTTTGAACTGTTTAATTATTTTTATCGAGGATTTAATTACAATGAAAATCAATTTTTGGAATCAATTTAAGTGTTAATTGGAAGAAATTAAAGTTTGGGGACTTAATTGTAGGAATATTGAAGTTTAATGGGCAATTAGGGATTTGATTCAAGAAATCCAAAATTAAGGACTAAACTGAAAAAAGATGTGTGATTATAGGAGTTGAAATTGACCAAATCAGGGATCAAATTGAAAGGAACTAAAATTTTCGTTGTTAATTAAGATTGAAATTGAATAAATTGAAAGCCAATGACTCGTTTGTAAAAGGTGCTCGAATAAATGGATTCAAAAAAGAATTTCTAGGGGTGTAATTGAAAGGATTAAAAGGATTTCAATTCAATTAAAGGTGTGTGTGTCGTAATTAGAAGAAAAGGGACCGAATTGATTTTCAACAAAAATAGATTAAAAGCCCCAATTTTTAGGGTATTAGTAAACAACATGTCATTATGTTTTAATGAAAGAACACAAATGACACGTCGTCTACTAGTTTTCTTCCAACATAAAATGATGATAGACTGACACTTTCTAAGAGTTTATCGTGGAGTTCTAGACTTCTAAATGACATGAGAATTTTTACAAATAGAAAAAGAATATCTCCTCTACAATCTCATTTCCATGAAATTGGACATTTACATATCAATTCTTTCATAGAAGCCTCCATCATCTTATCCCTAATCAATCATCACTATAATTTTACATTTGAATGAATGAATGAATGTGAAGCTATAAACCTTCAAATTGAACAAGGTTGAATCCAAATAAAAGGTGTGCATTTTCTCTACCAACTTCAAGTGGTTTTCGATGACGTTTACATCGGAGTTGCTCCAGTGAAACCTCGAAAGTGATCTACCCAGTCAGTTTTGACCGTGAAATCCATTTCACAGAAACCACCCATTTTTGTGTGTATTCACACTTAAAACCTTCTTAGATGATTCTTATCAATGGCATTAAAACCTTCTTCTAAAGATCAAAAAGCCAGAAATAACTTCTTGCCCTTCAAATCTAGTAAAACCACCAAGGACCCCTAAAATCAAATCACCATTGCAAAATCAGTTTAGTACAAGAGCTTCCAGTTGTTAACTTTTATCTAGAACCCTCTAATTTTGATTAAAGAACTAAACTTTGATCAATTTTTGATTGAATCCATACAAAAAAACTCTAGAAAACCCTATATATACCCCCTGAAAAAAAAAAGAAAAGGAAAAGGAAAGAGGAGAGAAATAATGAAAACAACCCTAATTGTGAAGGTTCACGAGTCTAGCACAAGGATCTTATTAGCTTTGAAAGATTTGAAAATGGAGGCAATTTTTTTTTTCAAAAGTGAGCAAAAAATTAGCAGCTAGTATTAAAGGTATAAAATCTCATATAACCTAGCAAATGATGTATATGAGTCAAACCTCTAGCTTTTTATTAGATGTTTAATGATGTTTTTAAATATTTTTTTGGTGTAATGTTGTTTTTGATATTTATATGGATTAATGAAAGAAAACATTGTTTAACTAGTTAATCATGTTTTGAAGTTATTATTAATGTTTTTTTTATATTTATAAAATGTTTAGATGTCAATTTTGTTTTTGAGAAATAAAATGTTTTGGAATCTATCAAAAGGTGTAAAGGTTTGATGTTTTTTTTTTTTTTGCTAATACATGTAATTACCTTTTTTGTTTTGGATTAAATTAAATCTTTTTGGCTAATAAAATGTTTATAAAAAAAATTCATAAACAAAGAAATGGGTTTTAATTCGAGAATTTTTTCACAAAAATTTATGAGAAAAAAACTGTTTGTCCGATGTAAATATGTTTCACAGTTGCTTTAAGAAAACAAAATTCTTTT
>Ga0325404_1006252_pt1 | contig 12520 bp, 4 predicted proteins | sample PopdelMetagenome_18_FD_205664 | JGI IMG/M metagenome (GOLD analysis project Ga0325404, IMG submission 205664) | Populus deltoides microbial communities from Bellville, Georgia, United States - Xylem-Control-R1 | ecosystem: Host-associated > Plants > Phyllosphere > Stem > Wood/Secondary xylem... | reverse complement strand
CTTGCCACACATATGATTACTGCACCCAGTATCCAAATACCACTGGTCACTGTGCTCATCTTCAGAAATGCTGCAGGCTAACAACAAAGTTTCCTTTTCTTGTATGTCAGCATCAACATAGTTGGCATGTTCATAATTGGCTTTAGCCAGCTTGACTCTACACTGTGAACGATAATGTCCAAATTGTTTGCAACGAAAACATTGAATTTTGGACTTATCATACCTTCCATTACCAGAGTTACTTTTCTGAGAGGAGGTAGCTTGTTTGTGGTTCACAGCCTTGCTATCTTTGTCTAATGTTGATCCTCTACCATCGCTGAAATTTGCTTTGTTGGATAGAGTCACCCTGCTTTGAAAAGCTTGTTCAATAGGCTTTGCTAATCTTTGATTCATTCAATACTCATGAGCACATAACGACCCCATCAAACCTTCAATTGTCATGATCGAAAGATCCCTTCCTTCTTCAATTGCAGCAACGACATAGTCAAACCGACTTGTCAAGGATCTCATGATTTTTTCAATAACAAGCAAATCTTCCTTTTTCTCACCATTCACTCGCAATTGATTGACGACAGTTTGAACCCGAGAAAAGAAATCAGATATAGATTCAGAATCTTTCATTTTAAGAGATTCAAATTCACCACGTAAGGTTTGCAACCTTACATTCTTTACTTTCTCATCACCTTTGTAGGATCTCTGAAGCATCTCCCACGCCTCTTTAGCCGTAGTTGCATTTGAAATCTTTTCAAAAACAACTTCATCTACGGCTTGGTAGAGAAAAAATAAAGCCTTCTTGTCCTTCTTCCTATTGTTACTCAAGTTATCCTTCTGGACTTGAGTGAGTGCTGCTGCTTCATCTTGATCTACTGGTTCTGCATATCCAAGCTCAACAATCTCGGATAACTCCTGAAAGCCAAACAATGCCTTCATCTGGATACACCATTGATCAAAGTGTTTTCCACCAAACCTGGGAAGCTGAGGTTGTATGCCGTTCATGATTGGATGCTTACAAATACAAGTAAGAACTTAGACCAAACAAGAACACTGGACAGTAACAAGCTCTGATATCAAATGTAGTAAACAAGAAAAACAAGAAAACAAAGTGGAAGAGACAGATAATTCTTATTGAATGAATTAATTCAATGTTCGTAGAAACAACACCTATATATAGGTGAAAAATAGAAACAGAAACAGAGGACTCTCAAACTAACACTCCTATTTGCATGACATTACCATACTCAACAAACTAACTAAAAATCAGCAAGAAAATCTGCACGACAAGTTACAGACTTATTCAAACCCAAAGACTTATTCAAAATTAGAAAAGTAAAGTAAATACTTGAACTGCAGGACAAAAGAAAAAACTAGCCGTTTGAGTTTAAAACTCCAACATTGCATAAATTTGAATTTTAATGTTTTTCTTTATTATTTCCTAAAATAAAAGAAAATTATTTATTTTTTTATTTTTTCATTAAGATATATTTGTAGATTAAAAATAGTTTAAAAAAGTATATAGTAGTAGCATTGGATTAACTTATTAAAATACATCATATACATAAATAAACTTTTGATTGTGAGAATTAATTTTTTATATCAATAAATTTAAGTATCCTTAATGGTTTGAAAATACAAGAACTTTAATGTTTGTAATGTTTGGTAAAAAATGAAAATCTAAGGGCCAATTAAGTAAATTAAAAAAAAATTAATTTTAAATCGTCTTTTAATTTAAAAAACTAATTAATTAATCCCTTTTCTCCGTTTCATGTCCTTTTCCAATTTATTTTTTAAAGAAATAAAAAAGTAAATAATTTTTAAAATTATTATAATTTATTTCATATTAGCATGTATCATCAAATGGACCACCAGGTGGCTCTTCGCTGTCGAGGACCTCTCTGTGCTAAAAAAAAAGAATTCGGAAAAGAACAAATACCCCAACCTTTGGTTGTCACAGTGGATTGCGACACTTGTCCCGCTAAATGTGGGGCAACGTTTCATCAGTTTAACACCAGGCAAAGCCAAAAGCATGGGGGGCACGCGAGCAAAACACGTGAGAGTGACACGTCATAAAGAAACCCCTTCGCCTTGCCTATTGAAATTTTGAAAATGACAGATATTATATTATACTTTCATTATTCTATGACCCATAAAACGACAGGTCACATAACAATCACGTGCCTCCACTTAGCGGTTTTTGCTTCACTTTTTTTTTTGTGGACGGGTTAATTAATAGGTCCCACGATCACACCCACGTGACACATCACGACAAAGAGACCCAGGACGCACCGCAGATTTTGTGAACGCGGTTTTCCCATAAATTTGGATTTTTTTATTTTTTTAAATTAATTTTTTTATATTTTTATATTACTTTCATTGGTTGATATTAACAATAAATCTTTATTAAAAAAAAATACCATTTCGAAGTATTTTCAAATAAAACAACACTTAAAAAAACAACTGCTATAACATTATTCAATACCCTTATAATGCTCTAACATGTTGTTCAATACAAGGTTACTCAAACAGGTATTTGATAATGTGATATATAATATTTTTTAAAAAAAAATTAATTAAAATAATATATATTTTTTAAATCAGCACTTCAAAATCATTGAAAACATACTAAAAAAGTCATCAATTTAATGTTTTTAAACAAAAAGCAATTTGAAAAGCGGGTTAAATTGCATTATCAAACACTCGTTTAGTCTATTCTAATTGTATTAGGCCTAAAATTTCTCTGTATATACAATTATGAGTACTTGGAAGTTAAGCAAATATATGTGTATAAATATTTGATTTTATTAAAATATATAACTATGTATAATCTCTATTTAAAATATTTTTATAAAAGAATAAACAATCTTCTTATTCTTTCATTAAATTTGATTTGTGGCGACTTAATTTATTTTTGAAATTAAACCAAGATATGTGTTTTGCAATAACACAAATGTAAGTGTTTATTGCAGAGTGAGATTTGATGACTTGATGATTTTAAGAATATATTTGATTTATCTTCAAAAAGTTATTAAAAAAATATTATGAAGTGTTTAGACTTGATCCAATAGAACTTTATTCTTTGTAGACTTTAAGTATAGACGAAGAAGACTTGAAAGCTTTTAAAAAAGTATACTTGTTTGAATAGCTTATTTTGATGAAAATTTTGTATTTCCTAAAATAATTTTTTTTTTCTATGATTAGGCCCTATAGTTATATCTATAGTGAGGCACCCAAGTCTTATGCAAATGTCACATGGTATTATTTTATTATTTGATTTTTTTATGTGATCCTATATTTATGATAAAATATTTTAAATATCTCATCTCTTGTGTCAATATTTCATTGACTAATAAATATATAGAGGTTTATTTATTTTTCATGTAATTTATTTCAATGAAATAAAAATGACACATGATAAATTTTTGGTTGAGTTATAGTTATAGTTATCAAAATATACCAGATTCTAGTTATAGTTATCATCTCGCATAAATGGTTAAATTAATTTTATTAAGGACTCAATTGGTAAGAAAAAAAGTTTGGAAGCTTAATTTGGGCTTAATTAAGAAAATTGAAATTTCAAATGACCAAATTTAATTTTTTTTTTAAACTCCATTAAGCAAAATCATACTTAAAATTGCAAGGAAATCAAAGTTTGAGAGTCATTTAAGGTCCAAATTAAAGAAATTCAAAGTTCAAGGATCTTTTTGCAAAAGTAAAGTGAATTTTGGGACCCAATTGAGCAAAATTAGGGATGAAATTAAAAAAAAATTAGAAGTTTACAGGTTGACCGAGGACGAAATAGAAAATATTCAAGATCAATGACCAAATTAAAAAAATGAGCTAAACTCATAAGGTCATTTTAAGATTTGACAATGGTGAAATTGAATTGATTCCCAGAATCAAAATTCAATTGAGGACTTAATTAAATAAATTGGAAGATTGAAGGCTAAAATTGAAATAGGAGATTGTAAACCTAAATTAACCCTAAATGCCAAAATAATGTCGTTTCATTTATATAAAACAATGTGTTTTGATCAAAACGATGAGTTTTAGATTAAAAAAAACGTTGTTTTTGTCAACAAAGGTAAAAAAACCAAAAAACAAATCTAGTGCTTAACGACAGGTCGTCTAACACTGTTCATCATCTTCAACATTTCGTACCTAAAAGGCTGTCCAAGATGACTACTTTTCAAAGGCATTTAATACCTCACCTCTCCACCAAACATAACAAACAAGATATCACTCTCAAGGCCCGACACCATACTACACCCCAACATGATTCTTGTTGGTTGGTTGCTTCTATAGCCATTACAGCGCCGCCTCAAAGAGATTAACCCAATCATCCTTTGCAGCCCAATTTCATTGCATGTGATGATGACTTTTGGCCAACGGTTGAGATATTTACTGTTTAAATCAAAGGCCAAGATTTATTCTCAATAAATATCAAATATCCTTTTTTCATCCCTTATAAATAAGAGTAAATTTCATACGAAAGAGAATGAGAAATTAGGTGGAAAAGGAGCAAAAAAAACTAGGCTTTACACACCATTGTTTTCAACTACCTAACTGAAAAAACCTTGCATAGCTATCAACCAACCACCCAGAACCCCTAAACCGAACAGAATCAAGCTTTTAGACAAATAAATAACCTGAAAAACACCATAAACCATCATTATCTTCACCATTACCTCCTATGATTGCTATCTCTCTGTTTTTTTTTGTTCCACCGTTGCACCTCCTCTAACAACACCAATGTAAGCCGCCATCACTAATGAGTACGACCACCACACCAAAACAAGAACCCTTTATTCTCCTTATTTCAATAATAACTAGTATGCTATGAAAGGAAAACATGCAGAACTTGAATATTAATTCACGTTCCGCTTGTTAAAAAATCCACATGGTCACTGGGTTGGGCCAGTGACCATATAAGCTGGGCTGGATCCAAGCCCAGCTTGTATAGCTGGGCTAGGTCCATCCCACTTCATATAAAAAAAAGAGGCTTGTAGGGCCGTTAATTGGCCTAAAATTTAGGTTAGGTTCGAGCCCAACCCTACACGTGGGCTAGAGCCTCAGGCCCAACCATGTGGCTAGGCCAAGCGCAAACCTATATGGCTAGGCCAAGCCCAAACCCATCCATAAGAGGGTGTTTGGCCCACCATGTTTTTCTTTAAGCAATAAGCCCTTGTTTGGCTCTTAAGAGTGTGTTTGGCAAACACGTCCTTAAAGCATTTTTAATGCCTTTGATTTTAGGCTAAAGGTGTGTTTGACAAACACACCCTAAACCTTTTTTCCTTTAAACTTTAAATTGTCTATATTTGCATATTTATCCAAACAACCCCTTAAAAATTCTAAAAATTTCAAAGACCTTCTTAAAATTTTTATGAATCTCTCGCATGATTTTCCAACACTTTTACTTAATATTGAGTTGTATATTTACACTGTAAAATATGGACTTATTATCAAACATACCTGATTTTTTTCTCAAAAAAATTAAAAATTCAAAACAAAATTCCCTCATTCCATAAACTAAAAAAAAAATATTCTTCAAGAATTTCATTCAACATTGGGTTGTAGATGTACACTATAAGATATGGACCTAACATTGAAAATACCTAATTTTTCTCTGAAATTTCAAAAAAGTCCAAAAACATTCCTCATTTCAAAAAATATAAAAACATATTTTGTTTTCATGCATACGGCTAAATCTTAAAGTTTTTTCATGCATATTTCCTAAAAAAACAAAATCGCATTTTTATCATGTTTTAAAAATACAAAATGGATATTGGAACAAATTTATGATTATTCATTAGGTTTTGGCTAAAAAATAAAAAATCTCACAACTAGTTTGTTATTCAGAGTGTTACGATTTAAAATTACATTGTAAAGTATACCCTCAAATATTAAATATACAAAATAAAAAAAATAAATGCAATGTTAAATCTAGACATTAAAACGGTTAGAAATTTAATCAAATATGTTGTGTTTAATTTAATCTTAGCAATTTTTTTATATATTGCTTTAGTATGCATTTTTATATACTGCTCATACATTAATATATTGGGTATGGATTAATATCTTCATGTATTTTAATTTTTGAATAAACTCAATTTTAGGTTAAGTGAGGAGTAACAGTTTGCCTCATTACTTTCAGTTGGGGTTTAGATTCCTGAAGCATCCAACTGTAAGCTCAAAATTTACTCGATAATGGCAATCACACTGTGCTACAACCATTCCTTCTAAACCCCTGCACTAACTTCATGAAAGGTGGTCACTGGACAGATCATAGATCCTTTTGAGACCAAGTAGTGAACTTACCCCTCATGTAATAACTTAGAACCTACCTTTACGATATGAACTCCTTAATAATTTATATTGCATTAGGGCAAACCTAATTAAAATCCTGAACTTTGTGAGGGGGGTTTTATTAACTAAGACCATGACTTCCATGACTTTTTCTGAGTAAGGGGAAAAATCCAAGATGATGCAATTAGTTGAAGGGAATTGCCTAAGGACTGAGGTCGGGGAACTACCGCACATGACCAAAGCACATTACTCCATAGATAATATAAATAAGCTTGTGTCAGTCTTGGGTATATGAATGAGACTTGTTTGAGAGAAAGTATGAGAGAATTGCCTACCTAATAAGGATCCCAGTTTAGATTTCTACAGTTAAGGCCTTAATGCATTTCTGGAATCCAGGTTATATATGTTTCACCTTTGGGGATATTGACATGACCCCCACCATTGAAGAGTATGTCTAGATTTTGAACTTCCTAAATGACCCTCACAAAGTATATTTTAAATAAAGAATCGAGAACACGACTGCTGAGGTCATAAAATTATTGCATATAGATCAAGTTGATAAGTACAAGACATCTAAATGAGGATTTAAGTGGAAGTTGGTTGAGAATAAGTTGAAAGTATATGAAGATAAGGGAAAGCTAGGAGAAGAGAAATAACAAGTAGTTGTTTTCACCATCTTTGGGTTAGTTGTTTTTCTTCGAAAACTACTGGGATCATCAATATTGAAACTGCCAATGCCTTCATTAAATATAAACAAAAAAAGAATAACCCCATATTAGTTTTCTTATCTGAAACTCTCTTATTCCTCAACCATTATAGATTGCATGGAAAGGGAGCTATGTAATGTTGTGCTCCTCTACTATTTATATGGATAATCATTCACTTGGAGACCGAAAGAAGTTTTTAATAAATTTTGATGGTTCAACATGAGACCCCTCAAGGTGATTTAGAGCGATAAGTGGAATAACTTAGATGAGAAGGCATGGGTAAAAAAAAATATCAAGCACTCCACCAGAGTAATTTCAGGTGGAAAGCCCCTTGGGGAGGCAGTTCGTCTTATTTTATGAGTTGTGTTGATAAACCATAGGTCCCACTGATTGGTTTGGCTAGTTATATTAGTTACTGACCCTCGTTGGTAGCTAGGCAGTTTGAAGGCATTCAGTATATGCCGGGGTGCTGAGGATTAGCCGAGTATACCGGTTTGTTCAAAGAGGTTGATTCTTTAGTTGAACTAGACACCATCAGATGTGATTATGGGCAGCTTGTTTTAGTACCAACTTTTGAACGAAGAAAAAATAAAGCCCTTTCTGAACCAATAGTTGAGAGAAAAGGATGAGCAAATAGCTGAATTAATACAAGATTCGGAGCAAGAAAAGAACCACTAAGGGAAAAATAAGTAGCCTGAGGAAATTATGCATGGAATCTAGGAACAGTTGAAAGAAAGAATGGCCAAGTATGATGACCTTGTAAACAAGCACGTGATGTTGAAAAAAGATTTGGTGACTCTGAAAAAGACCTTTAAAGGTAGTAGATGCGCTAACAAGATTCTAAAGCTTCTTTGAAAAAAAAAAGAGGGATTACAATAAAATGACATTAAAAGCTAAAAAAGAAAAGAACAAATTGGCTAATCTCATTATTGAAGAAGAAAGAAGCTTAAGAGCTTAATACAAGGCCTAAGTTGATGATGATAGAGAAGCAAGAAGGGTAGTGACTTAAATATAAGGGAATACAATAATAAAGCAAATACCTTGAAGACCGGGTCTCTACAATCCAGTCTAAACTGGAGTTTCAGGAAGAAGAGGTGAAGAAAATGAAAAAGCAATTCGAGGAGTAGCAGGACCACATAGACAACTTTGATGTACAACTAAATACAAAGATAGTTGAGTTCGATATCAAGAGGGAAGAACTTCAAAGGGCTAGGAACTAGATCCAGCAGTTAGAGAAAATAGTTCAAATGTTGGATAGGAATAACAAATCACTAGTCACAAGCAATGGTAGATTGCTTCAAGATAACACCTTGTTACACTACAAGATTGGACAAACTAATAGACTGATTTATATAGTGGTTCGAAAGGCATTTTTGCGAGTAAAAGCCACCATGATCAACAACAATGTTCATAAGTATGATATTTCAACTTTTATAAAAAATGTAGCCAATTGAGGGGTGACATTTGAGAATGAGTAGAGACATAAGAAATCTCCTTGTATGAACTACTTGCTTTTGATGAATGAAAATGGCTCAAACCCATTTTTTATGGTACTTTCTAATGTGTATGAGATTCAACTGATTTAAGGACTCGGGAAAAACCTTCTTAAATCTATTAGATTATGGATTCTACTCGTGCTTAATAAGAAAATCATGGATTAGCTCTTTGAACGGGTTAACCCATACCCATTGTGTATGTACATACATTTGCTTTCATAAGCATATATAAATTCATTTTTAATTGGCATGAATACATTTCAAGTTGAAATATAGGTTCCTAAAGAGCTCATATTCATAAAATCTATAACACCTGACTCCGATATAGAAATATAAAAGATGAAGAGCGCACTCACCATGATGCTCATTTCCAAGATGAATTCGATTCTCTAAAGGTTAGAATGGCTCGCATCACTAACTTACTCGAGCAAGTGCCTATAAATGCCTCTGGTGGAGGCCTTTCTAATCGACCCATCACTTTTTGTTCAAACTCAAGCAACAACTCAGCTTCAAGAGAGGATGGGTGAATAGGGTTAAGATCCCTAATTTAATGCAGCATTTGTACAATCGATAATACCAACACCAACCCCTGCAGTTGTAAATGCATTCGCTAATGAATAAGGGCTATTGAGGGAGTAGATTTGTATAATCCAATGTGTCATAACCCAATTTTGGGTTATTCCCTAAAATTCACTTTGTTTCAAAATAAAGTCTGCTCCTATTATGTTCAAAAAGAAATTGCTTTTGTTTGATTATGTTTGCAAGAGTGTTTTGACTTACCTTTATTTTTTGTTATCTTGTTTTAATATGTTGCTCTTACTTGTTTTAGTCTTGATGGTAATTTGGTTAATAATATCACAAGACTTTCTATGTCAAATGAACCTTTTGTATTTTGACGAGATCATGCATTTTCTTGTGTTTACTGTCTTTTTTTTTTTTGTTTCATGCAAATAACACACTTACATGAGCACATCTTACACTTTCAGAAATCTTAAAAGTTCCATCAATTCACAAACCCATCACACTAAGAATAACTAGCCAAACTTTGATAATACTATTGAAATGCGTAATGAAGATCGGAAAGAAGAGGACATGAAAGAGTTTACTAGGTTAGTGGAAAAGTCTGAGAACACTTAGAAACCTGCTAGTGAAAAGCTAGAAATTATAAATTTAGAAACTTAATATAAAAAGAAAGAATTGAAGATTAGCACCCTTATTACAACCAAGGAAAGAGATAGGCTAACCTCTCTGTTATATTATTATGCAGATGTTTTTGCCTGGACTTATACGAATATACCTGGTTTAGACACTAACATAGTGGTATATAGGATTTCTTTGGTAGAAGATAGTAAGCCAGTTAAACAGAAGACTAGACTAATATGTTTAAATATGTTGCTTACAGTAAACGCAAAGATACAAAAATAATGGGATACAAGATTTCTGGATATGGTCTACTAGTCTTAATGGGTGGCTAATATGGTTATAGTTTCCTAAAAAATATGGCAAGATCATAGTGTGTGTGGATTATAGAGACTTGAACAAAACAAGCCCGAAGGATGACTTTCCTCCACCTCATATAGACGTCTTGATTGATAATGTTACGAAGAGTGCCACATATTCGTTCATGGATGAGTTCTTATGTTATAATTAGATTAGAATGGAAGAAGAAGACAGAGAAAACTATCTTTGTCATGTCATGAGGAATTTTATGCTATAAAGTGATGTCGTTCGAATTAAAGAATGTCGGTGCCACATATCAAATAGCAATGGTCACTTTGTTTTATGGCATGGTACACCCAGAAGTGGATGCCTATATAGATGATATACTTGCCAAATCAAAGAAAGAAGAAGATCACGTGTAAGTATTTAGGAAATTATATGAGAGGCTGCGAAAATACCAATTAAGATTGAATCCTGTAAAATGCTTATTTGGGGTAAGAGTTGGAAAGCTATTGGGTTTTGTAGTAAGCAGTCGAGGAATATAAGTTGATCAAGATAAAGCAAAGGTTATCCAAGATATGGCGGCACCTAAAACATAGAAAGAAGTAAAAAGTTTCATTGGACGTTTGACCTATATAACTCGATTTATATCTCAACTGACAGTAATGTGCGAGCTAATTTTTCATTTATGTAGAAAGAAAAATCTGGAGGTATGGAACAATGCTTGCCAAAAAGTCCAAAATATTCCTTGTTTTAAAAAATCCAAAAATATGTTTTGTTTTTGTGCAAACGGCCAAATCTTAAAGTCTTTTTTCATGTATATTTCCAAAAATGAAAAAATTAAATTTTTATCATGTTTTAAAAATACAAAATGGATATTGTAACTAGTTTATAATTGTCCATTAGGGTTTGGCCAAAATACCAAAAATCTTACAACAATTAGGTTTTTATTCAGAATATTTAGGGGTATAAAATTACATTGTAAAGTATACCCTCATGTATTAAAGATACAAAATATGAAATAAATGCAATGTTAAATATGGACCTTATAACGATTAGGATTTAACCAATAAGTTAGAGACTTCCTCACGAAAGGAGATGTACTTTGAACCTTAGATGAGACCAACGAATAGAAACATGACCTAGAAAAACAATCAATCAACAATGTAGCTTACCTTAGGTAGGGTGTATTGTGGGTGATGCGTCTTTTCCTTACACAACTATTTTCTAGTGATCATAATATTAGGTGACGACTCTGAACCATATAATCATAACTTTATTATTAAACTCAAAACTCTTTCATTTCTAGGAGGCAGCACCTCCATTCGGCATCGCGCACGTCATAACAACAAGCATGCTTGGCTAAAATGTAAAACCATGGTAGAGGACAGATATTAACCTAAACGATTTAATGGTCATGATCAAGCCACCAAGAAGGGTTCCAAAAGCTTCATCATTTCCTATAAATAAAGGAGAGATGTAAGAAACAAAAAGAATAAAGTTGAGGGAGAAAATACTAAGAGATAGTGAGAGAAGAAGAAAGAGATTTATGAGTTAAAAATGAGGTAGTTTAAGCCAAGAGGGTATTAGAGGAGAATGAAGAAGAAAAGAGAAAGAAAATGAAGAGATAAAAGCTTAAACCCGAAAACAGAGAGTATAAAGAGAGCTTTTGATCTAGAAAGTTAGTTTGAACAAGAAAGTTGTAGATGAGAAAGAAGAAAACAAGAGAAAGAAAAAGAAGATGAAAAAAATAAGAGAATAATTAGAAGAAAACCATAGCGAGTGAAAAACCCAAAGCTAAAGAGAGAAAACCACCTAAAAAACCTTCCATCATCGGCACACCACCGTCTCTGTCACCAATAGCCTTCACATTATCTCTTCCCTTGCTTTTTTATGTATGCATATGCATGTAAATATTCATTCCTAGTAGTAGGTTACTATTCACTAATGTACTTTGTTATTTCATTTTTATTTTGTTATTGCTTTATTTGCTTCATGGTAATGTTATTGTCATTTCATAAAACTATGTTTTTTTTTTCTTTTTACATATGTATATGTGTGTAAATATTTATTTTCAAAAAATAACAAAAACAACATTAACTAGTTTTCATTAAGTTATCATCATATCTTTGATTGGGTTTAAATAGTTAGGTCAAGGTATCTTTTAGTTTTTATGGATTGACGTAGGCCTTGTGTATTTTTTTAAGAAAAAAAATCTTAAAATGAGTTCAATAATAACTCAATATGATGTCATGAAGTTAGCATCATGTTTTGAAAACTTGAATTTTAAAAATTAGGATCAACGTGTCTTATAGTTTTAGGGACTAACATAGACTACGTGATTTTTTAAGCAAAAAATGAGCTCAATAATATGTCAACACCAGTCTCCTTAGTGTATTGACTAATGTGGGTCAAGACTAGTAATCTATTCAATGTTTTTCTTCTTTGTAAATAATAATAATAATAATAATAATAATAATAATGAAAATGAAAATGATATACAAAGGTCAAGAAATATGTATAAATAAATAAAGTAAAAAAATCATTGAGTAGTGAGACTCTTGATTCACGATTTGA
>Ga0325404_1006250_pt1 | contig 12520 bp, 9 predicted proteins | sample PopdelMetagenome_18_FD_205664 | JGI IMG/M metagenome (GOLD analysis project Ga0325404, IMG submission 205664) | Populus deltoides microbial communities from Bellville, Georgia, United States - Xylem-Control-R1 | ecosystem: Host-associated > Plants > Phyllosphere > Stem > Wood/Secondary xylem... | reverse complement strand
TTTTTATAAATTACAAAAACAAAAATATTACAAGTGGAACAAGTATTGGAGGATTACCAACATTATTCAATGATATATATCCGGTAAAGAAGTAGAAATAACAGATATTATGGTGTCCATTACTTGTGCTACACGATTCAACGTGTTGCAGGCACCTTTTACTTTTCTTTTCTTTTTTGTCTTTTTCTCCAAAGCCATACCTCCCAAACTCTTGAAGAACAAAATAATAATAGATAAAGGTAGTATTTTGCAATATCATACCAGTAATTTTTTAAAATATTTTTTATTTAAATTAATGTTTTTTTTAAAAAAAATTATTTTTAATATCAACATATCAAAATGATTCAATAACACAAAAACATTTAAAATAAAAAAAATTCAAATTTTTAAAAACATGCAGCATAGTCATGTTGCCAAACAGGGCTAAAATCATCAATTAATCTAGTTGTTTTTGTGGGTTTCATGTACTAGCTACATTAGAATTAAATTAAATACAAAATAAAAAACTAAAGAACATTGGTGTTTCACGTGCATACGAGAGCTTTCATTGTGCGAGGATTTGCACAAAGCAAGCTCTTTTTTTGTCCCATATATTTTTTTTCACTTTGGTGTCTCAATTTATTTTCTTTTAAATTGGTCCTTTAACATTGCGTTGACGTGGTATTTGTCATGGTGATTTGCTTTTATGCTTGTATATGGGGACCTAGCAGTGTCAAGTGAATATTTCATCACTTAGTTGATGCTTGGTTTGACAAAATAAAATTTAATTTTATTAATTTATAAGAATTAGAACTTTAGGGACTGAATTTGAAGCTTAAACAAATATTGAACACCTTTTGCATTCTAATGTTAGGGACTGATTTGCACGGTCAAATGAAATATTTTTTTGTCACTCAACTTCTTTTTCTAATTCAATACTTTCATTTTGACTTTATTTGATATTTAAATTGGTAGTTTATTCTGGTTGCCTGGATATGTGGTTCTTAAAATGTTGAGGAAAGATTTCATTACTTATTTGATGCTTAGTTTGGCAAAATAAAAAAAATATTTAAGAAAAACAATTAAGCGATAAGGGACCAACATTGAAATCGAAACAAATATGATGCATTAGGGTAAATATGCAACATGACTTTGGTTGGTGCGAGTGGTATGCGAGCCAACATATGAAAGCTGACTATTACGCTCTAACAATGCATGAAGCAGATTTTGATGGGGGAAAGTAGTCATTCCCGATTGCATTGGAAGCATTACGATAAAAGCTTAATGATGAGGTGACATGTGTTCACGTGGGAAGTGTTTGGCGATTTCTTTTTCTTTTTTTCTTATCCTCTTTCTTTTTATTGGGATTCATGTTGCTCTATCAAAAATAAATATGCCTACTATTTTATTTTTGTTTCAAGTTTTGTTCTTATTTTTTTAATTGCTATTTTTCTGCTTTAAATCTTTATTTTTGTTCAATTTCATCATTCAACAATGAGTTAGTTGGGAATTGTGCTTCATATATTTTTTAGTGCATTGATTCTAGTCTCATGACTAGGGTCTCAGGTTTGAAATGTTAATTCAGATTAACATTGACTTTTTTTTTTCTCACATCGATTAATTTCATCCTTCAACACTAGATTTGTTAAAAATTAAACTTTGTGGTTTCATTCACCTTCCTTTTATGAGGTTTCCCAATCTCATATTCTAGGTTATTGGCCTGATGAGTTAGATTGGATTGACTTGAATACCTTTTAGGTTATTCTTTTTAGATTGAATATTTTTTTGGCTTTACCCTTCAACATTTTGTTTGTTTGAGTTTCATACTTTTTGTTGTTGTGCCTTTTATTAGGTTATCTTGTTTGCATAATCCGACTGACAAGGTTTGTAGGCCTAGCCTGAGTTCGCTATTTTTAAATTTTTTTAGGTTCATTTTGTTGACTATTTTTTTTATTTCATCCTTATATATTTGAGAATTTGGTATTGTTATGTCTTTTTATTTATTTTCTAAGAGATTATTTTGATCTCATGACCTGGATCACGGGTTTATCATTCTAACTGGAGTTTACGTTGGTTATTTTTTTGTCATTTTTATTGTTATTTTTTAATTTTATCATTTAGCTTTGAGTTGTCTAGAATTAAACTTTATATATATATATTTTTTTGGCAAGCATTCTTTTTATATGCAGTTTATTGTGATCACAATTCTTTTTTAAATTTAATCCATTTATTATCATTTTTTAATAAAATTATTTTATCAGACCTGATCATTTCATCATTTAGCTTGGACAGATTTTATTTATTTATTTATATATACACTTAAAACCCAAGCTGAAACTGAACCTAAAGTAAATTTGGATCGGGTTTTAATACCCAAATTTAATTCAAAACCGAACTATTTTGGGCTGGGTTCAGTTTGATTGTTAACCCGAATAATACTCACCGGGAACGACTCAATTCCAGCACATGGATAAACCCACAAACCGTAACCAAAGGGAACCGGACCAACAGAAGTTGTAGCCCAACATTATAGGGAAACAGAGGCTTCACAGTTCGCAGGTAACTTTCGGTCTCTTCGTGTTTTGTCTGCTCTCCGTTCTCTTCTCTTTTTCTCCCCCTCTACTCTTTGAAGCCACCCGCTATACCGGTTCACCTTATCAAACCTTTCTCTCGCTTTCGAGTTTTAACATTATTTCAGGTTCTCTTTGGCCCCTTCTTTTGTTTTTGGATTTTACCCTTTTTTATATTTTCCTTCTATGTGGAGTACATTTTGTTTAGTTACGAAATCATCATCTTTTTTAATGTTTGCTTTGTGATGTTCTTTCTTTTTAAAAAGTTTTGAGTATTTTATTGTTTTTTATTTTATCAGGCATTATAATGGGTAGTTGCTACTTTTTAATAATATTGGATCATTGATAAAAATGTGATGATTTTGGTTTCTTTTTTTTATATAGAAAAAATGGGCTATTTTTATTATTGTTGTTGTTGATGTCAATGTTGGTTGATTAAGTAATATTTTGTTGAATTTCTGTAATGGGAAATTTCAGTTATGTGTTTTAAAGGGTGGGTTTAGGGTTTATTCTCTTTGGGTTATGCTATTTGGATCCGATGAATGTCACTATTCGCTTTAAATATTCAATTTTTTCAATTCGTTTTTGAAAAATTTTAGAATTTATTTCAGTTGTTGTTGACTATCAGAGTCTCTCTGACAATGTTGCTGTACTTATTTTCGTGAAAATGTGGGTGCATTACATATCAAGCGCATATTTGTTTTGTTTTTTTGTTCTTTTTTCCCTTTGGTCATGAGAGAATTTTCCCAATAGTTGTACAATGGAAACTGTCAATTCCATGTTGTGGATTACACGCTTTGTTTGAATTTTTTTCTTACTGTAATTCCAAGAACATCAGGAAATTATTCATTTCCTTGCCCCAGTACTTATATAACATGATTATTTAAACCTTTTAATCATGTTCTTTAAGGTATAGAAATGCTGTTTCATTGACATTGTTGCATTCTCTTTTGCTATCCATCAGAATGGCATTACAAACAGCGAGCAACCCAACTCTTCCCAGTGCCCAAGTGGTTGGAAATGCTTTTGTTGAGCAGTATTACTATATTCTTCTCACCTCACCAGAATCGGTCCATAGATTCTATCAGGATTCAAGTGTGCTAAGCCGGCCAGATGCTAATGGTGTAGTGACGTCAGTGACAACAATGCAAGTGAGTTTCTTGGTGTAGTAGTCTTTCCATTAGCAGATACATATCCTCATAGATTTGCTGTTGATAGTTTTCGGTTGTTAATGATCCACAATGTACATGATCTTCATCTCATATCAAGGTGGCTGTTTGAGGGCTAGCAAATGGTTTAAAATGATTTTACAAAAAGTGATGTGGCAGACACGAGAAGATTGATGTATCTCTTGATAATTTGTGTCTGCTGTCAGCCTCAAATCTGTCTAATTGCTATATGTTTACGTTGCCTCTTATTTCTATCATACATGTAAAGTTACATCTGATCTGCTGATAAATTGCAATGATGTTGCCAATATTAATTGCTATGAGAAAAAAAATTGACCTTCTACATTGGGTAGATTCTAACAAATTTCTTTTCTGCAATCTTCGGCTATTACACGATTGTAATACTCAGGCACTTTCAAGATTTCATTTTGTTGGATTATTGTCACCTCATACATAACTTGTAAAAGTTTTCCTGTCTGAAATGTAATGAGACCCATGAGGAGTCAGCTGCATAATAGTGATGGGTTGGAGTTTGTTCCCTTTTTCTTATTGTCAGATTCATCTAATCTCACAATCATTGCTTGTAATTTATTTTTAACTGATCTGTTGTATTCTTTTTCTAAGAATGTATGGATGAAAAATGTTTCAATTTTTTACTTCTTGAGAACTAACAGCGTTATCTGAAAAGAGATTATTTTCCTTGGAACAGGGTATCAATGAGAAGATACTTTCCTTGGATTTCAAGGACTGTAAGGCAGAAATCAAAACAGCAGATGCTCAGATATCTTATAAAGACGGGGTTACTGTGCTAGTAACTGGATGCTTCACGGGCAAGGACAACGTGAAAAGGAAATTTGCTCAGTCATTTTTTCTCGCACCACAAGACAGTGGTTATTTTGTCCTAAATGATGTTTTCAGGTATGTGGATGACAATGAATCATTGGAAAGTCATCTTGGTCATGGTGTTGATAGCAACCCAATTGTCCCCTCAATCCCAGATCAAGGTAAGATTTAGTATTCACTCAATTTTGCATTGGCTGTTATTGTTTCTTTGATTTATTTTCTGTTTTACTATGAACTTCCTAACATCATGAGATTTTTATTTTTTTCAGAGCCCACTCATGTTCCTGATCCTTCTGCACCTGACCCATTACCTTCTGTTGTGGAAGAACATAAAAAACTTGCTGAGAAAGCTAATGAATCATCAGACCATGAGAAACAACTAGTTAATGACAGAGAGATCATTGTGGAAGATCTTTCAGATGAGAATAATGTTCCTGTAGTTGTTGAATCAGTTTCGTCCATGATCCAAGAGGATGCTCCAAAGAAATCTTATGCATCGATTGTGAGTTTATAGCCAGATATTTTTAATTCACGGTTTTGAAAATTAGAAGGATAGCATGTTTGATAATTCTTGTTGTAGGTTAAAGTGGCGAAAGGGAGCTTGCTGCCAATAAAAGTTTATTTACCTGCTAATACTACAAAAATGGTTCCTAAGAGAACTGAGAGCCAGTCAGAAAAGTCAGTGGCACCTGTCCTTGAGCCTGAAACATCAGTGCCAAGCAGCAATGATGCCCCTGAAACTAGCAGTGCTCAAGAGGAAGGTATGTAGCTGAGATAATGATGTATCACGGAATTTGGGATTAAGTCTTTGTTGTATGTCAAGTATTTTTTTTTTTTTTAAGTGTATTCTCTAGTAACCACTTTCCACTCACAGTTGAAGGGCACTCCATTTATATTCGAAACTTGCCCTTTAACTTGACGGTTTCTCAACTTGAGGCAGAGTTTGAGAAGTTTGGACCAATCAAGGAAGGAGGTGTCCAAGTCAGATATAATAGGGTTGGTTCCAATCACATTGCAGACCCATTGTCTTTTGCTTTGTTCTACTTACCTAAAAATGATTTGTTGGCTCTTTGTTAATATATTTGTTCTGTCAATACAGCAACAGGGATACTGTTTTGGTTTTGTTGAATTTCATTCCCCAAACTCCATGAATAGTGCAATTGAGGTTTGTCCATTCTTAGTCAAAGTTATTTTTAGTTTTTGGAGTATTTCTGTTATTATTAGATGTTGCATGGTAATTGTTTTGATTCTTGTGGTATTTATTTTCTGTCAATCTCATGCCAACATATTTTTCTTCAACTCATTCACTTTATAAAGGGTCTTATGTTAAAAAAATCTGATTTCTTTCGCCCTTTTTTATTGTTGTGTACAGTGTCTTCTGGTGTTGTTTTGTATTTCCTGTCTTGGTTGCTTGCATTACCTAGCCCTTTCTCACTTGACTTGTGCAGCAGTAGTTAAACACAGAAAAAAAGGTCAAAGGAATTTAAGGTTGCTTTAGCCTGGAAAAGGATATAGCTCTGGTCATGATTAACAGAACACAATATTCTATGTTACATACTTAGGTGAAAACAAGAAAATATGCAAATATTTTGGGGTATAGAAATGGGAATTATTAATGGATATTGTGGTAGTCAGTTACCTTCAAGCCTAAGAGTTTGGAGCTGTATGATCTTTCACATTATATTAAACTTGTAGCTTGGTTGGGAATCTTGAATTGGAGTAAACATGTTCAAATAAATATCAATTAATTTGACTGAACTCAAAACCTACGAGGTATAGTGCAATGGGATGGGGAATCAGTCACTAAATTTAAGGTGGAGTTCATCTGCAGAGAAGGTGCTTACTGGTTAGAGAACATTTGGCATGAGATTTTGTTCCTTCTCATAAAATACTATTAATAGTGCTACCAACAGGCTCTAAGCATCACGCAGTCCTTCATACATTTGAGCTGGAGAGCCAGAAACATTTAAGCTTTGTCAATGTGCTGTCTCTGTCTTCACTTTTTTGAAGCAATGCAAGGAATATTCAGATGGAGGTTAAGCTGCTGCTCATTGTTTTCTGCATTTGAATAGCTGCTAGAGGGAAAAACTGAGTATTGACTAGGATACGAGCATTCCTTTTATTTTTTGATGCAGGAAAGATTCAGTAAGCCTGCCTACTGGGATTGCTTGGTTAGCTAAGGTGTGAGACACTTAAAGATACTAGCATTGGTGATTGTATAATTAAACATCTCGGCTGTGTTCCTTTGAATACAGTTCAGACTTTGAACTGGTTGAGGTTCAAATACAATTAAGAAAAGTGTCTGGACTTGAACTGTTATGGTGATGGAAAAACAGCAGTAAGTCTTATAAAATGATTCCTGAGGTAGGCTTTTATATTACTTGGTGAAAAAAGAACATGGACAAAAGAGGTTTTCAATAATTACTAAGTTGGAACTAGAATGGTTTTGGGGATTCTAAGTTGCAGCATTTTGTTGGAAAGGATTGAGGAATAATTGGTGTATTTCCTAATCAAGGTAAGTTACTGAAGGGCAAACAATGTTACTGAAGAGCAAGGGTGAAATTTAGGGTGTGTTTGGGATTGTAGTAGCGGTGGCGGTTCAAAGTGCTTTTCGCTTAGAAATGTCAAAATAAAGTTTTTTTATTTTTAAAAAATCATTTTTGACATCAGCACATCAAAACGATCTGAAAACATAAAAAAAAGGTTCATTTTAAGCATAAAAAAATTTCAAAATTTGAGGGAACGTAGTTTGCACCGCATTCCTAAACACACTCTAAGTAACAAGTTGATGTTTATTGTTGAGGAAATAAAACATTTTTTGCTGCGCAAGTAACTGGTGGATTTCTTGTGGCCTGGGCATAACCGATAGACAGGTCCCAAGTTCAAATCTCTTTCAAATTACCAAGCTATCAAAGATTACTGCATGTTTCTATTTTCTTATTTGCAATCAGAGGATAGGGGCCTGATATAGTTGTAAAGTATAATTCATATAATCAGTAACTTTTATGTGCAATTGTGAGGTCAATTTCCTAAAAGAGAGAGAGAGAGATTGGTTGTGTGACTATAGCACTGCATTCCTTAGATAGTATGCTTGACTCACCCAACTTCTCTATTTGTCCACTCGGCATTTGCAAAAATGACCATTATTTCTCCTGTTAGCATAGCTTAAATCTCAAGCACATATGTATGGATCAATATCAGTTCTTGATTCTTGAATGTCAAGGTGGTCATTTAGGTTACATTGACCTTTTAAGTTTGATATGATTTCTTAAACATATTAAGACTTTAACTTTTATTTATACTAAGATCATCCTGTTTGTAAAAAGTTCATGCTAAGATTGTTTGTACTGTCAGAACTTCAGTTAATCTGTTAATTGTTTGGAACTTTAGTGAGAAAAATATTCAACTATGTTTTGTTTCAAAATTGATAATTAGATAGTGTTTCCTTAATGGAAATTATTATTCAGGCTTCACCTATGACTATTGGGGGGCGTCAAATAGTTGTTGAGATGAAGAGAACTAATACTCGAGGTAAGTGGGAAGTTTTATTCTGCTCTATCATTTGCTTAGTTGAACTTTTCAATTTTCTACCTAGATCCAATGCAATAATTGAAAGATAAATGAAAGAAAGAAAAATGATGTTACTATGTCTACCTGCCAGGAATTTTGCTATCTCCCTGAGTTCTCATTTATAAATTATCATGGACTCAAATATATATCTTACTAATGTTTGGATGCTATTGATCTTGCAGTTGGTAGCGGAAGAGGTAATTTCTCTTATGGTAGGGCAGGGTTTCGAAATGACAGCTTCAGGGGCCGTGGGAACTACGGTGGTGGCAGGGGTTTTGGTAGAAATGATAGAAGCCGGGGTGAGTTTTCTGGTAGGGGAAGGAGTTCAAGTGGTCAAGTTGAAGGTTATCAGCAAGGAAGAGGGAGGGGTGGGCGTTCAAGTGGAGTAAAGCATGATGTTATTTCCTCATAACACGCATTCTATTGATATTGGAGGCAAAATTTTGGTATGGTCGGTGCCTAGCAACAACGATCAAGCCTCAAAGTCCCAGAGTAGTTGAGTTACATGGTCAGTGCCTGGTAGTTAAAGAAATCTCGAAGTCTGCTTTTATCTTAGGAGCTTGCAAGGAAATAAACGGTGGATTCTGGTAGGAGTACAAGTAGGCATTTGTCATTGTTTAGAGTCTCTCCGATGATTACGAGGCGCAGGGACAAGAATTCCCCCCAGGTAGCATGCAAGTTTAAGGATGAGAAAATCAATCTCAAATGTTTTAGAAACTTTTGATGTTAGCTCTAGTGGAAGATGCACAGCACAGTAGTAGTAATTGGTGGTTTGTAATGACCAAAACATTTCCAGTGGATTGGCTAAGTTAGGAGAATACCTTTGTGATCTTTTTCACATGGACATGATTGCTGATGACTCTCTGGTGTTGCGTACAAGGTTTTGAAAGAATTTGGTTGGTTTTAAGTGCACGAAATGGTGTGTTCCGTTTTTCTTTCCTTTGTTAATTACACTATTATTTATTACTAAGATCTCTTTCATGTCTGGATCAGAAGGGTTTGGCGGCGGTGGGGTTAAAATGTTGTTTTTTCTTTAGAATTTATTTATTTTTTATTTTTTTTCCGTTAATTTTAAAAAATTGAAAAAATATATATTTTAATATCTTTATGAAAAAAAGAAGTATTTTAAAATGAAATATTGGCAAACCTGCAATTATAAGAAGAGATTCTTTTGTCACTTGTCGGATAAGGAAGCAAGCTCTCTGTTGCTTTATCTGCTGTAGCCTGTGACTGAGATGTGGTTTGGTGATTGGATAATGGCTACGCGGCATATTTTTATAATTTTTAGTTTGTCTTTCATGCACCAACAATTTTGTAAATTTCAATTACATCCAAAATATTCTTTTTTATTTCAATTAAACCATTTTATCTTGTGTATTAAAAACAAAAATATAATTCACATTGCAATGTTTCCTATTAGAATTCTAATGCTCAAAAGGCCAATTTGATCCGAATTGAGTTGATATCTATTTGCATTGATACAAGTGTGTGTGTGTATATGGATTAGATATAGACATCCAAAACCCTTATAAAATTATAATTAATAGTATTTAGATATTATTAATTTGATCTGAAATCTAACCCCAAGTTTAAATATCAATGTTAAATATACATGTGTGTTATATCTTTATAGTTTTGAAATCGAATTGACCCAAGCGAGCTCTGGTTAACTTGCAAAATTCACAACTTGGTCATAACCATGATAATCATACAGAAGGCAAATCATAAAAACATTTGAAACTCAATTCTTAAATAACTCAATGTTTAAAGACAAAATTTTTTTAAAAAAATCAATCTAAAAAAAGATGAAAAAAAAGGTTTAAGTCACCCAGGTAAACCAACTAAACTTGCAATATGATTCATGAGAATAAGATAACCATTTAGAAATCAAATCAAAATGAGTTATGAAACTCAATTAAAAAAGGATAAAAAAAATCATTCTAGATCAACCCAAGTTAGTCTATGAGACAGGTATAACCTAATCAAAAGAAAATAAAAAAATAAATTATAAAGCTCAATTCATAAACAATTCAATGTATAAGAATGAAATTAAAAAAACAAATCATTTAATAAAAAAGAAAAAAACCGAAGTAAACCTGCATTCCCATGACCCACATCATGAAACTGAGATAGCCTCATAAAAAGTAAATGAAAACAATTATGAAGCTCAATTCTCAACCAACCCAATATTGAAGGATGAAATTGAAAAACAAGTTAATAAAAATATAAATCAAAAGAATGAGAACCAAATTTGACACTAAAATAAATTAACAACATGTTTTAATAATTTGGAGCGTGTAAGGCGTAAAAACCGATGAAAGGAGAGAGGAAAAGTAAGAAAAAATAAAGCTATATTGGAGCTCCCATATTGACACGCAGCATCCCATAAGATAACCACCACCGAGACGAATTCAACAACATTAATCCCTAAAGTGTGTGGGGATCTCATTCAAAGGTTGGAAGAAGGTTCACATTTTTTGCTGCATTAAAATATTTATAAATAGTTTAAAATCAAAACTATTTTTTTTTAACTTAAACCAGTTTAACACAATCAAAATACTAAAATATTAAGAAACTAAAACGGAATTTGTAGAGTATACACCGACAAAAGCATATAAATTGGAAGTGAAATGTGAATTTAAATCAAAATAACAAACTATTGAGAAAAAAAAAAGGAATTTATGGTGCTTGCATTGACAGGAGCGCATAAATTAGAAGTAAAGTGTGAATTTAAGAAGGTTTTAATGGCTGTTCTAGAACTTCCAGCTAGAAAATAGAGTGCATGGCTCTAAGGACTTTGGTGAGGGTCTTATTTATGGCCCAATAAATGCATTCCACAGGAATTTAAAAGGATGATAAGAGAGTTATCAAATTGAACATGACTAGATTTGTTGCCCGTGATCTCTCCTGGCCGGGCTTTTTTTTTTTTATTTTTTTAATGTAAAAAGAGATTGTTAGAGTAAAAAAAAATATATGAGACTTGATTTATTGATTTAATTAGTAATTTAAATAATATAAAAATAATAAAAAAGTAAAAATAAAACAAAAATCATATCCGAGCCTATCTCAATTATTAAACAATTAAATATTAAAAGGTAAAACTATAAAAAAAACAATTTAAAAAAAAAAGTCTTGTTAAACTTGGAGAACTCGTAAATTGCAAATATAGGTATAAGAGATAATCTCATAGAAAAAAAAGAAAAAAAATTTGAAAAATAAAATTGAAATAAATCGATTTAAAAAAAATATCAATCCGTGTTAATCTTTGAAATCAGTGATTCTGGTCATGAATACTGGGCTAACCCTATAAAAGACAAGCCGTACAAAATAACAGAGCAAAACTAAAAAAAATAAGATAAAAAAATAAAAAAACATCAACTTAAAAATGAAAATAAAAATGAAAAAAAGCAAACTTAAACGAACCTTCTAAACCTGGTCTAATATCTAAAATTCACAACCTGTAAAATTCTAGACTCAGATTCAATCAAGAAGCTTAATTCCCAGCTAATTTAATTTTGAATAATGATATCGTGAAAAAAAATTAATAAAAAAACTTGCAAAGACAAAAAATATAGCAACAAAAAGAATACGGATAAAATCTGATAGGAACAAAAAACCCGAGGATGAGATTGTAAAAAAATTCATTTTAACAACTATCCTAAAATAAAAGGAAATAACAATCAAAAGAATGAGAATCAAATTTGAAAGATTAAAAAAATTATAAGGGGTAAAATTAAAAAATATTTGTAATTTTATAGATTATTTAAAATTTAAAAAAAAACAATAAAAAAACAAAGACTAAATATGAAGGAAAAATTAATTGTAGGAGCTGATATAATTTTTTAAGGAGGCTAGCACTGAATTCAAGGTGGGAGAAAAAAAAACAGTTGTTGACACCAAACTCAATACATGTTAGGGGCTTGCACCATCCCATTGTATTTGGGGTATTAAAACCTCTCAAATGTCATCGTGAAGGTAATATTTGGTGGTTAGACAACCTTGCACATATCTCTCACACCGCATGAAATTATTCACACACATGCACCAACAATTTTTTTTAATAGTATTTAATATATATTAATAACAACAATGCCTTTAAGTAATAAATAAAACGAGATAAAATTTATTCTATTTTGTTATAATTTTTAAAATGATATAAGATATATAACTGAAACATAATAAATTGACAATTTTACTTTGATTATATATATATATCCCATTTTTTTTAATAAATAAGATTTTTAGCTTTAAAATAAAAAAAATTAAATTTTAACCTCTCAATTCTTTTCTCTAATTTGGCCCTCTCAAACTAAAATTTTTAGCTCCACTTTTCTGCGTGCACACATAGACACACACACACACACACAATTTATTTGGCCCTCTCAAGAT
>Ga0325404_1006248_pt1 | contig 12522 bp, 6 predicted proteins | sample PopdelMetagenome_18_FD_205664 | JGI IMG/M metagenome (GOLD analysis project Ga0325404, IMG submission 205664) | Populus deltoides microbial communities from Bellville, Georgia, United States - Xylem-Control-R1 | ecosystem: Host-associated > Plants > Phyllosphere > Stem > Wood/Secondary xylem... | reverse complement strand
TACCGTGTTATTTACCTTAGCATGCATCACATAGTGCAATTTAATTTTTTCCAAAACCATTAGGGCAGATGACATGCTGCAACAAAAAAAAACCCAAACGCGCGAGCCCTAACAAAATGGGCCAGGCAAGCTGGCCTAACAACGCTTGACCTTTTTTTATTTTTTATTTTTTAAATTAATTATTTTTTTATTTTTTTTTATATATTTAAATTAATATCTCCTCTTTTTATTTGTTTATATAGCCTCTTTCAAATGATTATTATGTTTTTAGTTATCATGTATAAATTAAATTTTTAAAGAGATTATTCTAATTGATTTATAATTTTTTTATATTTTATATAAATAAAAAAATATTTTATTTGGATAATATTTCTACTATGTGTAACCTTACATAACAATTTTTTTCTCCCTTTTATTTTATTCAATTAATTTCATGTGCATTTTTTTATATTATCATTTAATTGAATGAAAATTTGATTTTGGTAAACAAAGTCATTTAATACAATCGGGTGAAATGCCCGTGTTACAATGTCAAATATCTTAATCTATACATGTTTTTTAAATTTATAATTTTGTTTTTATTTATTATTAATGATTGTATATACACATAAGCTTTTTGATTTATACCTATAATTTTTTATGTAAAAATACGCGTGGAAAAACTTGCATGTATATTTGTTTTTATAGGAAAAAGAAATACTTGATCCATGGTGTAGTGCAGGTCAAATAGTTACCATAGACTGATTGTTATAGCAAATTAAAATTGATATGTTATTATTTTTATGCTTATAAATCATTTAAATTATAATAAGAACATTTATAAGGTAAACTCAATAATTGAGTTTTGCTTCCTTCAAGAGACTTTTGGTACAATAAACGATGGTGCTATAATTTTATTGGGCTATTATTATGTTTGGTCGTGTTTTGGTTTCCTTAAACCTGCCAACTAAACTCAAAACCATGGTTTATGGCCACGAAGGAATCTCCAAATTCTAAAACTTTTCACTGACCATAATATAAACACCATGGAAAATAACAGTCCCTCCAATAATTATGGTTGATGACTTTAAGTAAATTTTTTTGTACAAGATCCAAAAGGTAAGTCAATGATTAACAGAAAATGATAGATCAGCCAAAGAGACACCTTAAAGCCAAAACTAATTAATGCTTAACATGAAGTTGAATCATTGGAATAAAAGGTCCCTTCGATGATGGCCAGAACATGTTCTATGATCCAGAGTCTTATGTTATAATAGAATAACTCTTCTATGACATCATGTCTCTGTTTTACTCGACTTTCCATGATCATTATTGTTGAATTGTTCACCATGTTTAGAAGTGTTTTTATGGTATAAAAAATATTTGGTTAGTGTTTCAAGCTTTTCAAGATAAAAAGGGATAGATAATTAGATGAAGGATACAAAACATAACAAGAGACAAAAACAAAAACATGTTTGGTATTGATATATAAGACAAAGTGATTATCTCTGCATCATATTTGATTAATAGGGGATATGACAAAATAAAATACAAAAAAAATTATTTTACTTGCATATTTTAAAAAATAGTTGAATATTATTTTTATTTTACTTCACATTTTCTAATGGTTTTCAACCATATCCGACTCTTTAGTTTAGCAATAAATTAAAAACCCTCGAGCAATATGTTGAATCATGTAATGAAAAATTGAATTATAAAACATAATGAAGAAAGTGTGAGTTAACATACCTTTAAATATCTTTCTTCATATGTCAAAGATGAATGATTTGCTAGCTTAGCTTACCAAAATTTAAGGTAAAATGGTTCAATTAGTAATTAATAGAAGGAAAAATAGAAAAAAAAATCAATGATGAATGAACATGTAGCTATATTAGTCAATTAAAATAATCTAGTAGAATAACTTATGTAATATCATGAACAATCACAATTACACCTGTTTTAATTAAGAACGAAAAAAATCATATGCAAACCTCAAGGAAAAGGACAAGTTACTAAATTTATCAACTTCACAAATAAAATCTAATCATTGTCTCCCTTCCACCAAAGAAAATCTAATCTTCCAAGATTTATTTTTTTAAAAAAACCCTCACATAAGCTTATCAAAGGTCACAAAAATTTAAAACCTCCAAATAAGTTTATCTCCTAATCTCTCATAAGCCCCTGCACCTCTCTTTCCCAATTGATTGTTGGCCACCAGCCACCATGTTAGATTTCATCACCCTTCATACTAGAAATTATCCTGTCATTGTCTCCTCATTTATTTTTGTTGTGCAACATCTTAACAAGAATGAACAATATTTTACATGTTTTAGTCTACAACTACTTAATTGACTTGCTTTTTTAATATAAAAATCAATGTGTTTTCTAGTTTCAAAAATTATTTTAACTGTTAATTAAAAAATTGATACTTTCAATTAATACATCAAAACATGAATTATATGCTTTGGTAAATGTTAAAACAGTTTTTTATGCTAATTAAAGAATAAGTTGGGAAGTTGAGAAATAAATGCAGATTAAAAAATTTGATCTTGTGGAGCGAGAACCCCTTTAGTTTTTTTTATTTAATTATATGGAAATTAATTGTTTTTTGTAAGAAGAGTAATAATTTAAATCTCATTGAAACAAATTGATTTGCTAATATAATTCCTCCTTTTTTAATTCTTTTATACTAAGGAACATAATTCTTCTGTTCTATGTTCTTTCTTTAATAAAAAGGGAAAATTACATCGAGTCTTCTATAGTTTGATTGATTTTTTTCCTTTGTATTTTGATAAATTACACTTTACATCCTAAACTTTAATAACTCTATAATACTTTACATCCTCCAACTTTGATACAAAAAAAAAGTCAACAAAAAATATTGGAATATTTATAGGTTGTCATTATTTTCAATTTAATAACTAAAGAGCCCCTAATTCTAACAATAATAAAATTGTCATTGTATGTCCGCTGTCTATTGTTTTTGAAAAAATAGTCATTAAACAATGGCTTTATATTTATAGAAATATCATTATGTTCATGTTTATAACAAATTCAATTCCTCTTCCAACTCTCGTACAACCTATGTCAGCTCTCTCACAACCTCTACCAACAATACCATCATTGGAATATTTGTCACCATTGCTAAAACCCTTGCCAAAACTATTTGAATTGTCAGCACATTTAAAACCTTTGACAAAACCACCACACTTCCAGGTTTGGTATCAACGAATCCTCTAAGTTGTGTTGCACCATCACTTTAGTATGTCCTTGAATTGTGATTGTTTTGCTTGCAGATATTGCACCTAAGTATACATACCCTTTTCCTTATATTACCAGGTTGATCTTTTTTTTTCCTGTCTATTATTTCTTATCTTACCAACACTTCTTTTCAGGTTAGGAAACAAAACAATGACATCTTTTTCTTAAGGATATAGATCTGGTTTTGGTAATGGGTGCACCACCTTAGTGTATGTCTTTCTAAAAGTCTTAATTGTGTAATATGCACCACCACACATATCTTCAATATCAAATGTCTTATGATACACATAAAGGACCATATGTCTGCAAGGAATGCATGTCTTTATTAACTCACCATATTAACACTCCATTTGATCCAAATCAATATAAAATCTTGATTGTCCTTAAAAAACTTAATATTCATTTAGACCGGCTAGAATCATCCTAAGATGTCTAGACTTCTCATAATACATATCCAGTAATTTCCTAACATAAAATGTTGTATATATTTTCCAACTTCCAACTTAAGCATATCTCACATGAAACCTAGATATAAACTTCAACCTATTCTTTTTCTAGAAAAATAATAATTGACATACTCTTATATTTTCCAACCCAACTATTTAATGACTCAACTAAATTATTTGTTACATTTTCCACCTCAACCTGATTATCAAACAAATATATACCCCATGTTTTAGCATTGATATTATTCAACCAACCTAGAGTTGCTTTATCTATATCTCCAATATCCTTCAAATAAGACTTGAATAGAATATTTTTATAAGCTTTCGCTGCATCTTAAAATCCAATTTTCATCTCTAAACCATGAAACCCTTTGTTCTTGAGATTATCATAGATATGCCTTGCACGTGTTTATAAGTATCATTCTAAGACATTTCATTAATTGACTCTAGCATGCAAGAAACCACTTTATAAATTACAAGTTCAATTTAAAATACAGTTTGGATAATAAATTTAAATATTGTTGATAGTATAAATTTTTCCTATGAGAAATAATGCAAAAAAAGTCTCTAATGTACCACATTTTTTTATGGATTCATATAATGCATATAAGAACCATTGTCATGTGTTGTCGTTTTCGACTTTCATAATAGCATATGCAATGGGACAAAGTCTATTATTGGCATCCAACCCAATTATGAATAACAATACACCTTTATATGGACCTTTAAAATGACATTCATTTATGCCGATGAAAAGTCTACATCCATTCACTAACCCTACCTTCATAGCTTTTAAGCACACATATACTTTTTGAAACTTAATTGGTGAATGAGCATATGAATTATCTGATCTTTGGTTATATTACTTTAATAACTGTATGTATCTAGGAAGTATCTAAAATGACTCTTTATAAATTTCTTCCACAAACTTTTTCACCTTTGTCAAAACATCTCTAAAACAATTGACATTCCTAAAGTTTTAGAATTCCTTGAACTTTATTAATCCATTAACTTTCACTTTAAATATCTTGCATTTAAAATAAGATGCGGGATTAACCTTCTGCTCCTTCTTCTTATTCATTATATTTTCACTCTCATCTTTGTCTCATAACTACTATATGATTTTGAACTACTTTCAACAACAAAATATTCTCGTCACTACTAATCTTCCACTCATTCTCTAATTCTGAACCACCATCCAAACTTTCACCAAAACATAAATAACCTTCTAAGCTATCCATCCATTCATCTTTTGTTTCATTAACAAATTTAAATATTTCCTCATCATAAGGAATATAATCATCATCTTCCTCATATTCTGTATATTCATTATCAGCCTCATCATGTATGCTTCAAGTGCCAACATTAACCCTGTCACTACTTAAATTGCTATTATTTACATTCCTATTAATATTATCAATATCTACATTGTTGCCAATAACAACATCATCACCATCAAGATCCAAATCATCAACATCAAAATCAAGTATGACTTATTATTGATATCAACATCCTTGACGTATTTTATTCCAGTTTGCTTATTTCCATTGAGCTTAATTATGAAACACCTTGGCATCCTAATTATTGGAGGACCAACAACATGATCAATATCAATATAGTTATGAATCTAGTCTTTGCCTTCGTGCAAACTCAACATCTTTAACATTGATGCATCATCAAATATTTGATACTTTATCATCATTTATTTGAAAACCATACAAGTCTACACCAAAGACTTGCTTGCATATGAACAATAGGTCCTTATAAGCAATATAATCATAACAACAATCTTTCTCAATGTATAACTTGTTGCCATGATGAGTAATAATAATAACATTTTGTATCCTAAAATGATAGACAATGCAAAATTACATAAAGCTTAACAATGTTTAAAACATACCTAATCATATTAAATAATGGTTAAACATAGGTTATAGTAGGGTTCAACATCAATTGACCAAATTGCAATCATATATTATTTGATTAGGGTTTAATATACAGTAACCAATCAACTATAATTTAGGAATTTTTAAAGTTTTGGGGTTAAACTTAGTTAAACAAGTTTTAAAATACTAAAACAAATGTTATCTAATGGTCAAATATCAATTAATCACGTTTTAAGTTAATATCTTAAAATTAGGGTTTGACGAATAATGACTTGCTAGCCTAAATCTTAGGGTTTTTTTTAATGATTTCTAAGATCACATGATAAATTATTTTAAACAATGACTAAAACGTGTTTGGTTTTATCAATATTGTCATTGTCTAAGAACAAAAAGTTAAATTGATTGGGGTTTATTCAATGTTCAATGTATATTAGTCAAATCCCTAGACATGTACGGTTTAGATGTTAAATTGCGAGAATAACACATAATTTAAACAAAATTAACAATGTTTAAAATAATTTGGGCAGGAGCTGATCTAGTGTGATCTGACCTACTAACAGGTCCAAATAAAACCCAATTTGATTTTAAGAAATATTTTTTCATGATGGTTCCTTTTTAACCCTTTCTTTTTATATATTGAGATGATGACGTTTTGAATTGACTCGGGTCAATTAGGGTTAACCTACTAAATCAGTGAATTAGATCATGGATTTAGTTGAGTTTAATAATTTTTTGAGAATCTATTTTTTATTTAATTATACAATAATCCAAATTGATATGCATATGAAAGTTATCGAATACAGTTTTAGAAAAAAATTATTATGAAGGGGCTGTCTAAAAAAAAAAAGTTTACTAATGTTATATATATAAAAAATACCATATCCTTATTTGAAAATAATTCAAAATAAAATGCTATATAATCAAATAATATCTAAAAATACTCTTGATTAATAATTTATCCTAATAAACCAGAAAGTGTGTTAGTCCCTTTCAAATATACGAGTTTTTTTTACAAAACAAATCAATTGTACTATTAAAATTAATGATGTGCCAGATAAATATGAACTCAATTCTCATTTACTATCTTTCCTAAACAAAATTATTTGTACCAAATTTTTTTATATAAAAAATATCTATTTTTTTTAATCAATTCTCTATTAGACAAACACGAATCAAAACACCATCCCTACATTTCTAATCAACTAATGTACTAAAATATCATTTTATTCTTGAAATTTTATTTATAATTATTAATTAACACACTAAGTTAAGAATCCTATTAAAATCTCAATGGACTACAATTAACCTCTTAAGAAATCCTAATCCAATTTTATGAATAAAATTTAATGCAAGGATAAAATTAGTAATTTCTAATTTCAATTTTCAAATAGCTTTTTAAATTATTTGTAATTTAATATTTTTATCAATAATTTCATGTTCCCTTTAAATTCATTTTAGTTTAATTTAATCATATCAATTTTGAAAGATAGTAATGTTTAAATTATTGTTAGCTGCAACATACGCAAAAGGATTACTCAAAGACATAAATTACGGACATAATTTTTTGTTGGTAATGAAATCATATTTTGTAATTTTTTTTAAATAACACTTTCTCAAATATCACCAAAAAGAAAATAATTTTTAAATTGGAATATTATAATCTCCAATATCTTTTGGAATTAGAATTAAAATTCTATTTTAAGTTAGTGGCGGTATTTTGTAAATTTGGTATTTTTATCAACCAATTTTTTATTTAATTTATCAAAATATTTTATTGTGATTAAGATGTAACTCTCGATACTTATTCAATAAGATATATATATATATATATATATATATATATATATATATAAAAGGAGAAGAGATAAAAGTGAGAGAAAATTGGTTTTTTTTTTCAATATATAAAAACATTCTTATAATTTTTGGGAGGACTAGTGAGAGAGGAAATTAAATAAAATAATTTTTAAATAAGAAAGATATTTTTATTATTTTTAATATGACTAAATATGATTAAAAGAAATAAATTGAAATAAATTGAAAGGAATAAGATATTTTTAATATGACTAAATATTTTTAATCCATTTTATCCATATCTCTTTTCTTTATTCTATTTTTGTTGAACCCATTAATGGTTGAAATAAATAAAATAAAATAAATTGAAAAGGAACATGAAATTAAAAAAAATATTAAATTAGATATAAACTTGAAAATATAGAAAGTAAATATATAATTCTTAAGACTATGAGGATTAACTAAATGATTTTGTTAAACTACAAAGAATAAGTTATAATTTACTCTTAAATCAAGAGGGTACCTTCATTAGTCAATGAAAATGGATAATTTGCCCTGCTGGCAGTGTGTCGGCGCAGCAAGAAAAAAGGCAGCAAAAAATGTTTAAACCTTGGGGCATTCTCGTAGTTTAATTGAATTAAAAGGGCGAAATCAAGGGGAAGCTTCAAAAGTTGAAACAGCTTGTGCTTAGTTAGCACCGTGGGGGCCTTTCCTTTTGTTCCATTCGTGCCTTTGTGTGCGCGACATCCAAAAAGTGCCAGGCTGGACGCTACAAATAAGAGGATGCCACCTGGATTCCTCCTCCACCGACAATCTCACCTGTTACTGTTTAACGGTCAGGATTCTTTTCTTTGCTAGCCTTCTCATAGTTGTAACGCTTCCTTCCCTCTCGCCTCGACGTTTTTCTTTCCTCCTAAATTTAGAACTTGAAAATATTGGAAAACCTTTTTGATTTTGAGGGGAAATATGTAGAAAATACATTTACATTTCATTAAAGATTTATAATTAATTTATGATGTTTAAAATATGTTAAATTTATAAATGTAGACGAGAAAATTCTAAAAAGATAGCTATAATTTTATGGATTCAAAATATCCTTAACTCCATATTAAGTAATACTTTTAAAAAGTATGAGAAAAGCTTTTTCCATGCAATATGTTTTAATTTTTTATTTTGTATTTCTTTTTTTTTCCATGTTTATTTTTTTTTTGGGCTTTATATGTTTTTTTTTCTTTATTTCCCAAGATTGTCTTCTTCTTTTCTCTTTTTTTTTGTGTTTTTTTTCAAAATTATCTTTGTTGATTTTATTTTTAATATTGAACTGTTTGAAAATTTAGTTTTATAGTTTTTTTCTTTAAAATATTATGGATTACTACAATGTTTCCTACATGGCTTTTTTTCTTTTTTAAATGATTTTTTTTCAAAACGGTCTTCGTCGATTTTGTTTCGTAGTTTTTTTTAAAAAAAATATTGTGGATTGTTAAAATATTTCCCCACATGGTTTTTGTTTTGCTACAATGTTTCCCCACATGTTTTTTTTTCAAAATTATCTTTATCGATTTTTTTTAATATTGAGCTGATTGAGAATTCAGCTTTAACTTTTCCAAAATGTTTTTTTTTCCATTTGTTTTTCATTTTTTCCCAAAATTGTCTTCTTCTTTTTTTTTTTTCAATTTTTTGTGTTTTTTTTCAGATTATTTTTGTTGATTTTATTTTTTTAATATGGAGCTGATTGAAAATTTAGATTTATAGTTTTTTTCTTTAAAACACTGTGGATTGCTACAGTGTCTACAATGTTTCCCCACATTGTTTTTTTTTGTTTTTTTTTCTATAATTATCTTTATTGATTTTATTTTTTTCATATTGAGCTGGTTGAGAATTTAGCTTCGTAGGTTTTTTCAATAAAACATTGTGGATTGCTACAATGTTCCCCCACATGATTTTTTTTGTTATGATTTTTTTCAAAATTGTCTTTATCGATTTTATTATTTTTAATATTGAGCTGATTGAGAATTATAACTGTAGATTTTCTCATGAAACACTATAGATTGCTATAGTGTTTCCCTGCATGGTTTTTTTTCCTTTTGTTTTTTTTATGATTTTTTCCAAAATTTTCTTTGTTCATTTTATTTTCTAAATATTAATCTGGTTAAGAATTTAGCTTTATAGTTTTTTCCTTGAAAACATTATGGATTGCAATAGTTTTTCTCCATATAATTTTTTTCCACAAATCCACGACAACGCACAAACATGTCACAAGCCCGCGGCATCGTGCAGACATAACATCTAGTAATATTCTAAACTATGTTATAATATTTAATTTGAAAAATATATATCTGAGTTTTTATATGTTTAATGAAATTATAATGAACTTAAAATTTAAACAATATTCTTAATTCGTTTCTTAATTTAAACAAAGCAAATCCCAATATTTTTTAATTTTCTTTTACATTTTTCCCCATCCCTTTGTCTCTACTTCATGAACTTTTTGTCTTTAAACTATAGTTTTTAAATTCAGCACGGTAGTCAACTTATTTCAAGACTCGGATCATGAGTTCTGACTAAATCATTAAGTTTTGATTGGATTATTAGGTCATCCCGGATCGACTTCTATTGAAACAACTATTAGAAAAGGAACATTTTAAAGCATTGATGAATTTGAAATATTTTTCTTTGTAAATTTATTATTCTTTTCATAATTTTTTTTTATCTTTATATTAACTCATTTTCAAACCTTAAAAGCATCCATATAATGATATTTAAATTTGACTCTATAAGTTTTTTTTTTATAAATAATTCAAGAAAATTATAAAATATTATAATTCATATCATAAAAAATAATTCTTGTGCTTATTTGATATTGTATATCGTGAGGAACATATGGTTCTCCATGTGTATACCAACATGAGTATTTCTCCACGAACACTTTTTGTAGAAGATGCATCGTTACACAATCTGGATCAAGAAATTTTTTATTTTTACACATTTTGCATGAACATTTAATACCTCATTCACTAATATTTCTTGGATTAGATAGTATGTAATTAACAAAACCTTGAACCCTATTACAATAATCCATTCCCTGCAACCCCTGGGTGAATCTTTATACATTCATGAACGATTATCCATTATTTATATCAAACCTATATAAACTAATGATGACAACATGTATTAATTAACTACATTAACTAAATAATTTATAAAAATATTGATTTAGCTCAAACTTATTTAATCTATTTTAATAGTACTCTTAATTTATTATCAATTATCTACATAAATTTAAATTTTTATATATTTACCAAAAATTTCAATTCGACAATAAAATTGACAATATAAAATGGACCTGTTAAATAAGTCATTATTTATTTCATCATAAAAAAACTTAAGTAAAAAAGTTTCATCAATTTACAAACAAATATAATTTTATAAAATCTAAAAACATTCTTAACATGTACAAATCATAAATCCATACACAAATTTGTATGAGAAAAAACTATAAAATAAGTAAATATCCAAACAAAATACATACACTACAAAAAATATGAAAAAAATCAACATTTTAAAATTGAGTTCAAATAAAAAAGACTAGATTTGCTTACTTAAAGTGGAGAATTCTCAATAAAATTTGAATTATAACATATACGCTGACAAATTGAGTATTTTGATGGCCATATTTGTTATAGGAGTGTTAAAATTAGAGGGGTGGGGTGGGGAGGGGGTGGTTTTTTGTTGCAAAAAAAAAAAAACACAAGGAAGATGTAGAAATAAAGGAGGGGGAGAGGAGGGTCGATTATCAAGTTATAAACTAAATATAATTGATGACATTACTCACGGAATTATTCTATTAGTAACTCTGTTGGTAAAAATATCATGTCACCATAAGATTTGTCTTTTTGAATCCCATTGTAATATCCTCTATCATTCTGTCGATATATACCGAATAAAATTTTCTGTCAATGTATACCGATGAATTCATAGATGAAAAGTTCTATCGGTAAAGATCATCATCATATACTAATGAAATTTTTTTGTTGGTGTTTCTGTTTGTATTTGCTAATTTTCTGGTAGTAAAAAAAGAATTTTAAAATTTAGTTATATAAACTAACATCTTTAGCATGTTTAGTTATTTAAGTTCACCATTGCTTCACTTTCTTAACACTAATTACTAACCAATAATATATATTAGTTTATCAAAGAAGGAAGAAACACCCTATCTGTATATCATTGTCATTACTATATGTGTATAAGCAATCAAAACTCTTCAAATATCTAATAATAAGATATATAAAATAGTAATAAAATTATTTCATAATTCATTGAATTTAAATGCCTTTATTCTCTGCGGTCTTTGACTATCTACATCTATATTCTGGTTTATGTTAAGAATATTTTTGTCATAAGTAATAATCTTTCTTTTATAACACAGTTGATTGCTTATTTTAGCATGTAATTCTCTATTCAATACTTGGTTCGTCTAATTTTTTTTCTTAGTATTGAGTTGCAATATACCTCTCATGAGCTATTCTTCTATCAGTCTTGCCATGCATATGACATTATGCATATGTCTAGTATATCTAAATATTGGCTAGTTTCCACATCAATTGCTATTGGTTCTCATCTTTCCTTCACCTCTGACAATGTTGTTGTTTATCTTGATCCTACTTTGTATCGTCATGTGATTGAAGCTCATTAGTATCTAACTCTTACATAGCTAGATATTTCTTTTGCTATTAATAAGATTTGTTTGTTCATGCATGCTCTATTCGAGGATCATTGACTTGCGATTAAATGTATCTTACATTGTATTCATGGTACATCTTATTTTGGCTTATCTTTTACTGCCTTTTCTAATCTCATATTACATGGCTTTAATGACTTTAATTGAGCTGGTAATGTTGATGATCAAATGTCAACGAGTGGTTATGCTAGTTATCTTAGTTGTAAATTTATCTCTTGAAAGTCTAGTAAGTTGAGAAAATTGCTCAATCTTCTTTTGAGGCTGAATATAAGGCTATTGCTAAAGCTATTACTAAGTTACGATGACTCTCCTTTTTATTGTCTAAACTTAGTTATCCATCATTTCATCCTTATATCATATGGTGTGATAATCTTGTAGCAATTTATCTTATTATTAATTTGATTTTTCATTCATGTATAAA
>Ga0325404_1006246_pt1 | contig 12526 bp, 5 predicted proteins | sample PopdelMetagenome_18_FD_205664 | JGI IMG/M metagenome (GOLD analysis project Ga0325404, IMG submission 205664) | Populus deltoides microbial communities from Bellville, Georgia, United States - Xylem-Control-R1 | ecosystem: Host-associated > Plants > Phyllosphere > Stem > Wood/Secondary xylem... | reverse complement strand
CAGATCTTCAAGATTCAAGATTTCAAGGTTTTCAAGGGAGGAGGGAAGCATGTCTTCTGGAAGGGACTCCAGCTTAGGACTCTTGAGAATCAATGTGCGAAGAGAGGTGAGGTGCTGAAGCTCCTTGTAGTCCCGACCTCGCTGATCCCGTAATTGAAGGCATTCAAGGGAGGATGGCAGCCCCTGCAACGATGCAAGCTTTGGACAACTCCAGATCTTCAATTTGCGAAGAGAGGTGATGTGCTGAAGCACAGCATAGTCCAGAGATTCCAGTGTCCTGAGATGAAGGTATTCAAGGGAGGAGGGAAGCGCCTGCTCTGATATGGACTCAAGCTTAGGGCAACTCTGGATACTCAATTTCCTAAGAGAGGTAAGGTGATGAAGCCCCTTATAGTCCAGAGACTTCAGATTTCCCAGACGTTTGATTTTAAGGGTTGTAAGAGTAGAGGGCAACGTCTCCTCGTCAAAAGACTCCACATCGTTCCCAGTAAATCTGAAGCATGAAAGAGAAGGGAGTGCTTGCAAACCACATACCTTGAGTTTGATACAATCCACAATGCAAAGTGTGTTTAATTTGGAGGGTAAACCTCCTTCGGGAAACGAATCAACTTCTGGAAGTGATCTCAATTGCAAATCCTCAAGGGAAGGGAGGAGGGAATGCATGTTTTCTGGCAAAGACTTCAAATATAAGCAACCCTCTAACACAAGGCTTGTCAAGTCTGGGGCAGCTAGTCCTCCTTTGGGGAAAGACACCAAATTAGGACAGTGTCTGATTGTCAGACGACAGAGAGCAGGGACAGGTCTCTCGCCTATACAAAGGGATTCGATATTGAGACAATGTTCAATGGTAAGTGTGGATACCTGGGGTAAAAGGTCTAGCTGGCAGCACTTAAATGAACTACATCCCTCGATTTTGATATCAGTGAAAGAAGAGGGATCCAAATGACTCATTTGCTCCATTCCCTTTAGCTGGGGATCTCTTCTATATTGCACAAGCCTATGACTGGATATTCCAATTATACGACTTTCATCGCCCTCAGATACATTGATTTCGGTGAGCAGGGGAGCCTCTGGAATTGAAACCACAAGCTGTGGACATTCTCGAATAGAAAGCATCCATAAACAAGGAAGGTGATTAGGCAAGCCATTTGTTAACTCGGGACAACCTGCTATCAAGAGCTTTGCAAGATGAGGGAAAGCACCAGCTACATTTGTATTCCATTCCTGCCATTTTTTCATCCCCTTGAACTTTAATATTTTAAGGGATTTAAATGGCTTCTCCATCGAAGGGTCACTTCCATAGAACTCAGAGCAGACTGCCATGACTTCATCAAATCCTTCAATTTGGAGCTCTTCTAGAGATGGCAGCTGCCCCAATGGTGGTAAGAAGATGCAGTTCTTACATCCAGAAAGTGTCAACTGTACCATATTTGAGAAAGAAGACTTTCCGAGCCAGCCTGGAAACGTTGTACCCCCGTAACCAGTAATGACAAGCTGTTTCACATTTTCAGAAGGCTCCAATTTTTCAAGTACATATCTCTCGTGTTGTGTGTCATCCGTATTGCCATCCCATGTCAACCTCAACTCCTCAATCTTCTTCTTACCCTTCAAATTGGCACCCAAAGCATCTTGAGCATTTGCAACATCTCTGAGATTCCAAATAGAAAGTTTTTTCCTTAAATGTGAGAGATTCCCCAACTCTTTCATGCTAGACTCACTCTCTTTTCCCACGATGTAATATTGCAAAGTTCGAAGCTTTGTGAGTTTCCCCATTTTTGGTGGCATCTCTTTCAAATTTGTCCGTTCAATATCAAGATGTTGTAAGTTGACCAAGTTGGAAATGTTGGATGGCAACTCAATGAGATGTTGACACTCACTTAACAATAAAGCTTGCAAATAGTACAAGGTGCACACATTTTCAGGTAACCTTTCAATCGATGTCTCGGAAAGGTCCAAGAGCCGCAAATGTTTTAAGTTGCCACTGGAATTGAGCAACTGAGAAGAAATATCTTCTGGATGACATAAAGATAGCATTCGCAAGCGCTTAAGATTTGGCAAGATGTCATTCAGTGCCTCAATATCAACTTCCTCAAAAAAATATAGTGGAAACAAGGCGCGCAAATGTTGGACTCCGTGAATGCTACGAAACATCCGACGTCCTCCTCCATATGCTGCCGCTGGAGTGATTGATAAATAACGAGTCCTTTCTGGAAGCGAGCATGAATTTTCACGCTCCAACCCAGAGCCCGATTCATTAATACCAAGCTTAAAGCAAACTTCTCCTGACACGTATGCAGCTAAATCACTTACGATGTCATGCATGCTGAAATATGATGGAAGAAAAGTTGTTTGCTGGAAAAATGACCTGGAGACAAGATCATCAAAGTATTTTTCACCGATATCTTCCATCTCCTCGACGCCTCTGGACTGGACTAAAAAACCTTGTGCCATCCATTTAGTGATCAATTCATCCTTGTGAATTTCATAACCCTTAGGAAATATTGCGCAGTAAGCAAAACAACGTTTCAGGTGTGACGGGAGATAATAATAGCTCAATGTTAGAGCTGGAGGGATGTTCTCATTCGACAAACCCCACAAACTGCTATTGGATATCTTCTCCCATTGCTTGACATCTCCTTCTGAGTGCAAAAGACCCCCAAGAGTTTTCGCTGCCAGCGGTAAACCTTTGCACTTTCTCACTATTTCTCTGCCAAATGCTTTCAAGTGTGAGACTGCTCCAGAATTTACACCACTAAATGCATGCCTTTCAAACAACTTCAAGCAATCTTCATCGCTAATTACATTCAAGCGGTAAGAGGGGATGATAGTTTGCGTGACTTTTGCTACATCTTCATCCCGCGTTGTCACGCCAATCTTACTTCCTTGCTCCACATACCGCAAAGGTAGCAGTAATTTATCCCATTCATTGTACTCAATGTTCCACGCATCATCAGAACAAGTAGAAGTTTTTTCCCTTTCACTGCCTCCATTAGAGATTCATCTGGTTCTTTGGTGGGGCAAGTCGTTTCTTTGATCTGCTTAAGAATATCCTTAATAATCCTGGCAACATCAAATTGTTGAGAAGCCCAGACCCAGGCTTTGAATTGGAAGCACTGCTCTACCCTTTCGTCTTTGTAGATAAGCCGAGCAAGAGCGGTTTTACCAATCCCGCCCATGCCCACAATAGGAACCACACATAAATTTGAGCCATCTGTGTTGTGTAGTGTCAACAAGTACTCCATTATGGCTTCCTTATCAGCGTCCCTTCCATATACATCAAGCTCATTAACTAGTGGAGTTGTTTTCTCTGACAATGGTCTCCCTCCACCAGTACCTTCTATGTGGCGCAGATCACCTTTTTGTTTACATAAACATTCAAGCTTCCCAAGGATCTTTTGTAACTCTGCTTCCATCCCTCTCATCCTTCTATTAGCTGGATTTAGAAGTGGAACCAGATTCCTTACCTGCAATGATGGACTAAATAAATGAGATAGAATTCAGGAAAACATTAAGATTTTTACATCTAGTGAATTAATAAGTTAATGCCATTAAATTGTTGATGCTAATTTAATGTAAACATTTTCTTTTTGCAGATCTTTTTTAAGAATTTACGATTGTTGATGCTAACTCAATGTAATTAAGCAGTAAAACTCAAGTTTTAAAAAGATATTGATAAAATGCCGTTAGTGATTTTCATAGCCCTTGCTATTAATTTTTTTATATATAATGAAATTAATTTTTTTTCTAGAATAAAAATGGAAAAATGATTTTATTTTCAAAAATAATTGTTTAGCAATTAAAAAGTAAAGTATTTATTTTTAATATTTAAAATATCATTTCAATTTACAATTGTGCTACTAAAAAATCAGTGCATAATTCTTGGTGATTATTATATATATAATTACTAAGAAATTTAATATTTATAATAATGGGTTTTGAATCTTGTAAGTCCTAATTATTCATCACTAAAAATATTGAAAGACAATTCAGTTTTATATCCCTTATTTTTTCAGAACAATTAAAATTTATTTATGTTCTTATAAAAAAATATATAATTTAATTAAGATTGACAATATTTTTATAAATAATTCAGATTTTAAAAATCCAAAGCGCATGTTTAGAAAACTAGTTAATAAATGAGAATTTGCAAGCATAATTTCACCACAGACACCAAAAGCCAATAATATTAGTTGCTTATATAACAATGAATACTCTTTTATTAAAACTCACAAAAGACAAAAACCATGCCTAAAAATATTTTTTCCTCCTTTACAGGCTAGAGAGCATCCATGAAAGTTAAAAAAAAAAAAAAATAGAGAGATCAATACAAATATTTTATGAGGAAGCAAGAACTATGCTTTGTAATCTGCTTCTATGCTTACCCAATTGCTGTCAGGTCGAGGGGCATCAATGTCCTTGGATCGTAGATATTCATAATCAATCTCCTCCAATATGTCCTCAGCTTCATAGACAGCATGTTTAACATCATTAAGCCAGTTCTTCACAGCACGCTTTGTAATCTGCTTCTCCTCCGCATCGTCGAGTAGTCCGTTGACAGTATTCAGTGTTTCATTCAGCTTTTCCAGAAGACCACCATCGAGTTCGTGGCTTTTGAAGAAGCCCAGAACGTCACGAGAGGCCAACCTGTCGACCAGAACCTCAATGAGAGCAGAGAGAATTGATCCTCCGATCAACTCCAGAGCCATGGTGGATTTTTGCAGAAAGGGTGAGAGAGTGATTATGTGAGAGAGAGTGATAGTAGCAGAAAGCTAATAAGCCACTGAATTGCATGATGGGAAGACGTAGACTTTAAAGGAAAAGAAGAGCCAAGAAAACTCGTGGAAGCCGGCTTCATAACAATATTATATTAATTATATCATATTGTATCAGCGCTCCACGACTAATAGCAACTCCAACCCATGTGCTAAATGGAGTGCAAAAAATAAAAAATAAAAAATTTATTTTCCATTGGAGATGCTATAAGGGACTGGTATTATTGGTGTGTTTTCTAGTATTAATAAATTTGTTAATTGAAGTATAAAAAGATAATATCTGTGTTTAATATAATGAATTTAAAAATATATAAGCGTAAAAAAAATCATGAATGTTAATTCAAGATTAAATTAAAAACTTTATTTTTTTAATACACTGCTCTGTATTCCCAAAAGCCCTGAATACGGGAGAGGACAAAAGGAGAAGGAAGCAGAAGCCATGGTGGATCTTCGCGGAAGGGTGAGAGTGTGAAAATGTGAGAGAAAAGGCCGTGGAAAGCAGAATCCAACGAATTGCATAGAGACAACAGACATATAGAATTTTAAAGGAAAGGAAAAGACAAGAAAATACATTTTAAACTTCCTAGCAATATTAAATTATTTATATTATATTCACACTTGGTGCTCAATGTGTTAGTCTTTTTTTATCAGCATGATTAAGGCATCATCGAGTGGATTAAGACTGCTTTAACTGTCTTCAAATGGGAATAAATAAGACAAGAATAATAAGTTTTCAATCTATGCCATTAAGATGAACGATGGATCCAAGATGAGTTTAAATTTCTGTTTGTTTTTATATCTCAAAACTATTTTTTTAAAAAAAATTAATGTTTTTATTTTAAATTAATATTTTATTAGTGTTTTCAGATAATTTTGATGTATTGATATCAAAAATAATTTTTTAAAAAATAAAAAAAAATTATTTTAATATATTTTCAAGTGAAAAGTACTTTCAAAAACAACCACCACCACACTCTCAAACATTCTCTGAAAGCAAAATAATACAAGTATATAACTAAATTAATTAAGATTAAAAAAATCTAAAAATTATAAGTTTCTAATATATTATAAAAAGATACCTCGTGAAATTCTACTTTTTTTATAATTCATGATCGCTCTTTGCAACACTTTATATGTTGAAAACATTATAGAATTTTCTCTTTATCAAAACTTTTAAATATAATTTTTTTGATATAAATAATCAAATAATCATTCAATTAATCATTTCCGATACAATTACATAATCAACTTTTTTTAGACAATTTTATCATTGAAAATATCTCCCTGCTGATATAGTGACCACTGGTTAATGCTAATTTTATCATGCAATGTATGTTAATTATTGAATTTATATAAAACTATATCACATCATTACAATATATATTTATATATATAGAGAGAGAACGGTAAAATGTGTTTTAGTTAAAAATTAAATCATAAAATTAATTTGACTCATTTAAAATATAATTAAGTTTTTACACTTAATTAAATCCTTTAATTGGACCCAAATTAACTTTTAAACATAATTAAAATTCAATTTGGCTCATGATTAAATCAAATTAGCCTATTAAAAATTTAATTATGTCCTTGAACTTAAATTTTTATGCAAATTCGTCCAATAATAATTTAATTTGACCTTGAAGTTGCATTTTTTCTCCATTTTTAGGCACAATAGGGGTACAATTAGGCCTTGAATTTTCTCTAAAAATTGCAGCTTGATTTCTCGGCCTTACTTTCTCCACATTGCCAGCATTTATTTTATTTTTTATTTTTATTTTGAAAAAAAATGAATTTTAGGGAATAACCCAGAATTGGGTTATGACAATATGCAAGAAAAAAATATTTTTTTTATTTTTATTTTTTGAAGCTTTGTTTGGGAAAAAAAAACCATTTTTTTCTTGTAACAAAAATACCCAAAATAAGCCTTATAGATGTTTGTCAAACACACCCTTTAAATCAAAATACCCTTTAACAAAAACATGACAAATCAAACAGGGTATTAAAACCCTTTTGACATAGATTTGTTTTGTCCGCGTCGACTTGATCTAGCCAACCACGGCCGAGTTGATCTGATAAGGTTGACTTGAAAAAATTTTATTCAACCATAAACCAACCAAAAAATCTTGGTTAGGCCTCAAAACAACCCAAAAACAAAACCAAATTAAAAAAATAGATTACACACCTAAAAAATACAAAAACTCAAAAATTCTTAAACAAAACGAATCAAACACACAAAAAATGAAAACCACCAAACATGAACCTAGCAACATGGGTTCCAAATCATACCAGATTTGGTCAATATAAAGGCACATGCATGTTGAAAATCATGCAAGGATCAATAATCTAGCATTCAATCACTTCGAATTTCACTTGAACATCATGATCAAATTAAAGTTTGTTGGTCAATTGATGGTCAAAATGCAAAAATTCAGAACCAATGATCAAAATGAGTCTGTCATAGGTGAAATTACATGAAATTAAAAATTTGAAGGCGATTATAGGTGCAATTAAAAAGATTCGAAGAATAGGGGCACAATTGAAATTTTTCAATCCCAAATCAAAAACCCTAAAGGACACATTGTTCAGAATTAAAGAGGAGAATGTGAGTGACATGTCATTTAGTCACTTGGCCTTTGTTTTTTACAGTTTTGATTAATCAAGTTGGAAACTTTAAATGCATGAATGTGGAGCTACAAACTTTCAAATTGAATAAGGTTGGATTTAATTGAAATATGTGAATTTCATCTACTAACTTTTAGGTGAAAATGACGTCAGAATTTCTCTAACGGAGCCTAAAAAATAGACAACCCAATCAGCTTTGATAGTTTTGGCTAATCGAGTTAGTAACTTCAAACGCATGAATGTGTCATACTTGCCCTCTTTCAATTATTATGAATTAGCTATTTTTTAATTAATTGAGGTTACTGCTATCTTTTTTATTTTTTTTTGCAAAGTTAAGTTGCTATAATGCCTATAAATACAAAACAACACTTAACCTAGGTATACGGTTTTTTTTATTAAGAATATTCTCTTTTAAAACTTGACTTTAGGGGTTTAATCGTCATCTCAAAGGCAATTTGGTCTTTCACTTAGTGTCGATGATAATTAAAAAAACTATTTTATTTATTTTTTTTCGATTTCATCCATCGATGTTTAATTGGTTGTGAACTAGATTTTATAAATGGTTTTTTTTCTTGCTTTGTTTAGGGTTATCATAGTTTCAAACAAATATCTATTTTATGATTCATGCTTAAAGTTGCGAGTTTCTAATTTTTATCATATATTTAAGTAAAAATTATTTTCAAAAAATTTATTAAATCTATCTAGATTCATGAACTGAGTCATGTATGATCATGATCATCTAATATTTCATCGTCTTAATACTTCAAAAAAAAACTTTTTTATTTTTTTTTATAAGTTGATTTATGTTTTTGTTGGTTATCTGTATTTTTTTAAAACCCATTAAATCAAATCATTTTATATTAAGTTATTTTTTATATAGTTTGATTAAAAAATTATATTAATCAAAGAGTTAGCTCGATAAATTTCAATCGGTTGATAAATTTCAATTGGTTTAATAGCATTACTAGAAAGTCCATATATTATTAATGTTTTTTTTATATTTTTTAAAAATTGGTCCCACCTGCGCCAATATGCTAAGAATGTAATAAAATCTCTCAAATGTTGATCCTTCAATGTAAAAAGGTCATTTCTGGCATTTCAAAACTTTAGTTAATACTAAAAATCTAAAAATATAGGGATTGATGTGGACATTAAAAACATCTGTGAGGACTACAATATAGTTTACCCTAGATGAAGTTTCTTCTTCTCTAAGTCGGTTTGAGAGATATATATACCTTTCTTTCACTTGAATCAAAGTTAAATTGTGCTGCCTCTCTTCTTCTACTGTTTTGCTCTATCAGTTCTCCTAATCTAAAATTAATTCAATTTAATCCCTATTCAATTGAAAAACTATGGCTCCGGACCTGAACAAGGCGAGCGGCGGCAGCGGCGCATCCAAAAACGAGGCGCCGGTGAAGGCGCCGCCGTCGAAGAAGAAAGAAGAGAAGAAAGATGAGGATTTAGTAAGTTTTAATTACTATAATCTCTTACTTTAGGGTTTACAGTGACGTAGATTTATTGAAAGTTTAGTTCTTTTTTGAATCGATTTGGGGTTTTGCTTTGTAGTCAGAGGAGGACTTGGCATTGAAGCAGCAATTAGAGTTGTATGTGGAAAGAGTTCAAGATCCTGAACCTGGGATTCAAAAGCTCGCTCTCGAGAGCTTGAGGTAATCACTGATTCATTAAAAGTTTTGAACTTTAGGGCTATTTTCTGCTAATTTTTGATGATGATGAATTGGAAGCAGTTTGAGACTGTGGAGCTGTTGTGAAGGGTGCGAAATGTTGACGTGAATTAGGTTTTTTTTTTTTTTTTTTTGGGGGGGGGGGATTGGAGCTATGTGGTTGAAGTATTGGGTTATCGGTAAGATGGAAGTTTGGTAATTTACAGGAGTACAATTGGTTTTCTTATTGGAATTGTAGTAATTGTACAAGCTTATGGGATTTCTCTTACAATTTAGGGCTATTTTTTTTTGGTATTAGCAAAAGTAGAGTTCGACCTGGAAGTTGTTTAGGATGTGTTTGGTAACTGCATGGATATTTATGAGATCGATGGAGGGGAATGTGTGTGCTCTTGGCCACTTAATGAATGGGTGGTCTGGCTTGTTCTTTTTGTTAATAGTTGTACTGAGTTAAGACTGTGTTTGGTAACTGTGTGTGGACAAATGCTGTAATGGTTGTGAATAGGTTTGTTCTTGTTCCGTGGGATATTCAAGGGTGAAAATGAATTTCAGCTTCTTGAGTTGTGTATCAAATGATTGACAATATCTTGCATGGCTTCATCTGTGTTGTGTTAAAATAGTAAATGATTACTGGTTAGCATCAAGTTGCAGGACTTAATTGAGTATTGGTATTGACAATGCGTTTATCTTCTTCTTTTTTTGCAGACAGGAAATTCGAAGCTCAACAAGCTCGATGACTTCAGTTCCAAAGCCATTGAAGTTTCTTCGAGCACATTATGGAACCTTAAAAGCACATTATGAAAACATGGCTGAGTCTGATCTGAAGGTAAATTGTCAAATTGGATGTTGTCCCTTAATTTCACTCATAAAAGCTCAGGCATTAAATTGTTTTTTGTTCTGCAGAAATACTTGGCAGATATACTCTCAGTCTTGGCGCTCACCATGTCTGCCGAGGGAGAACGGGTATGCTTACATGTTAGATGTTTTTAATGTGTTCCATCTTATTTTCTGGTGATTGGCTTGATTTCTATGCAGGGGTGTACTCAGTCTGCATCTTTGCTCTTGTCACCCATATATTTCCCCCATGATTCCTATTAATGTATTTTGTTTATCATTCTCAAAAAGAAAATGTTTGTTTTGTTTATCACATATTTTTCTCTTGCTTATCATACTTGATGCATGATTATGAATGTTTATTTCTGCACATGTTAATCTGAAGCTCTTGGAGTTCCTTCATGTATATCTATTTTTCACTTGATGACTTTCAGGAAAGCTTAAAATACAGATTGTTGGGTTCAGAGGGTGATATTGGTTCATGGGGACATGAGTACGTAAGGTGAGATCTTCACACTGAGAACACTCTTCGTATCTTACAAGATAAAGTTGAACATGCTCTTTTAGGGCTTCTAATGATGATCAAGGCTTGGTTTATGTGCTGCTGTGATTGTGTTTTTTTATTTTCCCTGAGCTTGAAATTTTAAGTTTTCTCAATCCATAATTGTCTGAAAAAACAGAACTGGCCAATGCTATGTGTATTAGTTTTTGGGCCTGCAATATATTGAGCACAGCTACAAGTTTTATTAAAGCATATTTGTTATGGTAAATTCCAAGAATTGGAATGTTCTTTCTTTTCAAGAGGATGTCTTGTTCCTTTGATTTCAGTTAATCAGTCCGTCTCTTCTAATAAAATTTATTCCTTGGTCATAAGAAATAAAGCTTGATAATGACTGGCCTTTTCTTTTTTCTTCAACGGCTTTAAAAATTGTGCTTGCATTTTTGTGTTGCTACATTTTCTTAGGACTCAGTCACCCAGTTTTCTTTTTTTTATTTGTGAATTACTAGTATTGCTTATTTTCCTGAATGAATTTTGTATCTATCTGCAATGCCCACAACATATTATGTAATCTTTCTTTGTTTTTTTATTTTTTTTAAACAACCTACTGGAGTAACTGGACAGAGAAGTTTGTTTAGCATTTAATATTTGTGAAGACACACAAGCAGATACATATATTTGATGCATATGGATCAATCTTATCATCATGAATTTTTTTTTTTGTCGGCAGGAACTTGGCTGGAGAAATTGCTCAAGAGCATACAAAGCGACAGGTTGGAATTTAATTATGTAGTGATACTCTTGAAAATTGAAATGACTAGTTAAGCAAAAAAGAAGAAACAAATTCATGGTGATGATGACACATCTACTGACTTTTCAGGCAATGATAAGGGTATTCACTTTGATGTATACTTTTAGTTTAAAGTATACTTCAAAAGTAGGTTTACAGTTTAAAGCATTACTATGCTATCTGGAGAATCACATTAAAAAAGCATGATGTCTCTCTCTATTATAATTACTACGCAAATATTCTAGTGTTTGTTCCTTTAGCATTAAGCTTTTCATTGCCTCCACTGTGGCTCTTTTATAGATTGGCACCATACCTCAGGTCATGATGCTCAGAGCTGTTTTGTATTTAATTGTGAAGAACTTGCTCTGAACTCTGGTATTTGTTCCCAGTTTCATACCAACTATATTTGTGCTGCTTACAGACTGAAGAGGCCTCGGTTCATGATTTGATTGAGCTTGTACAACAGATTGTTGCTTTTCACATGAAGGTACTCTTTAAAATCAACTTTTGAGATTGGTTCCCTTAAATGGAACATGGATGCAATATTGAGTCTTGATGTACACATAAGTACCAAGTTTGTTCTGAAAATATCTAATTACCATCAACCATAGCCCCACATCATGAGAGGATAATTTTGTGTTTTATATTTAACAATTTTTTTCTGTTTTGCAGCACAATGCTGAACCCGAAGCCGTGGACCTATTAATGGAGGTAAAACACTGTTATTTCTTCAATCTTAGCATTCTTTTATGAATTTTCTTTTCTTCCACTGAGCTTTGAATATTTTGATTTGACTAAATCCAGGTTGAAGATCTTAATATTTTAAGTAAGCATGTGGATAAAACAAATTTCAAGAGGACTTGTCTCTACCTCACCAGTGCAGCAAAGTGAGTGAATGACAGTCATGATTTTACTCAGGCTTGTTGATCGATAGTTTCAAAGAATAAATATTTTCAGACTTATGTTTTTATAGAATCTTATCACAAAACTAGCCTTATAGTATCTTATCATTATTTAATTGCATCAATTTTCAAGTAAATGCTCATGTATAAGTACTACAAATGTTTGAAAGTAAGCCCAACTTTAGACCAGTTATCATATTGAGTGGTGAAGAATTAAAGAAGAGAGAATCTTGTGAAATACAATCTTTAAGAAGTTTTCACTTCCAATTCTTCTCTCTGAGTAGAAAAAAAATTTATATATAATAAAAAATGGCTTTCAAAGATCAATCTCCTGACCCATGTTCTATGCTGAATAGCAGATCATGTGTGCCTTGTGTTGACATTTCATTTTGCAATATTTTGCAGATACCTTCCTGGACCAGATGATT
>Ga0325404_1006240_pt1 | contig 12529 bp, 6 predicted proteins | sample PopdelMetagenome_18_FD_205664 | JGI IMG/M metagenome (GOLD analysis project Ga0325404, IMG submission 205664) | Populus deltoides microbial communities from Bellville, Georgia, United States - Xylem-Control-R1 | ecosystem: Host-associated > Plants > Phyllosphere > Stem > Wood/Secondary xylem... | reverse complement strand
TGCTCCACCTGTGTTAGCAGCAACAATGACCATTTGAAGAAAAAATAGTTAGAGATAAGAAGATATAAAAAAAGGAAAAAGAAAGAAAAGAACCGAAGTTTGGTGTGTTTGTTTCCTGCCTTTACAGTTTCCTCTTTGTTACACTACTGGCATAGAAATGAAAAGGAGTGAAAGAGTTGCCCGATCCATGCCATCACGCGCCTCCCAAGATGTCGGAGTGTCACCTGCACGAGTCGCCAGTGGCAAAGACGCGTGAGACCCATACATCGTTACTCTTCTAAAGGTCTTAGAATAACAAAAATTATTGTTCAACAACTCTATATTGAGGCACCAGCTCCTCGGGAGAAAGAGGGAAAGAGATCAAAAGAAACGCTCATAAATGGAAGAAATTAGCCATAGAAGTTGTGGATGAAAGTGGAAGTTCCGATAACAAGCAGTCAATCAAGGTCATTTCCGTCATTGTCATCCATGAGATGTGCCATATATTTATTTTAATGTCCATCTTTTGATTAAAATAACTATTCCCTGTGCCTGTGACTTGCTGAAAAAATAGACATTAATAATGCTTTATATACACACACACACACAAGTTTAATATTTCTTTCATCTCATATTATTTTATATTATCTCATATATTTATATTTCTAAACATCATTTCATGATTTACTAAAAATTAATTTTATAAAATTAAACTATAAATATTAAATGAAAAGCAAAATAATCCCAAAAAATTGAGAATGAGAAATAAAAAAGTTTGAAAGACAAAAAAAAAGATTCAAATAAAAATAAATTATGATGGTTCATTGTTTATATTATTTGTATGAAAAATATTTCCATCCCAAGTTTTTTAATATGTAGAATAATAATATATAGTTTTCAACAACAAATCATAGTTTTTAGATCCAGCTCGGCTCAAAATCCGGGTTCCGGGTTTTGACTGAGTCATCGGGTCGTCCGGGTCATTTTTTTTTTTTTTTTAAAATGACGTCGTTTTAGTAAAAAAAATTCAACGGGTTGCAGTCGAGTTTTTGACCGGATCGCCAGGTCAGTCAGGTTTTTTCTTCCCCTGTTTTTTCTTCAACTCGGCCTCGTTCCAGCTCCGAATCAACCCGCTGGGTTGGGTTTAAAAACTAGGCAACAAATACTAATTTAATTTTGAACCACTATACATGGAAACAGACAAATTTCAATTGTTTTCATTTAGTATTTGGTCCCCTCGAGACAAATTAGTACAATCTGGTAATTTACTATAAAGCATTTAAAGTTAACTGTGTCTTTAGACAAAATTGGAGTGGAATTAGCGCCTCCCTCAACTCTAATATGGGGAATTACTTACCAAGTTTACCTTGACATGTAATAATTTAAAAAAATATTAATTTTTCCAATCAATTAAAATGTTTTTATTTGTTTTTTTATTTCCTTGATCTTCTTAAATTGAGCATACCATATTTAAAAAAAAAAGAATTATGGACTAATTACATAAATAAAAATAAAAATCACTAAGATAAATAAACTTTAACAAGGTGGGTGCAAATGGAAAGTGAGAATAGTATTAAAAGTTTATAAGCAACTTTCCTTCTTTCCTTTTTTTTTTTTTTTAGAAATAAAGTTTCCTTTCTAAACAAAGAAAGATTATTAATCACAAAGTCTCTAATACCAAAATTGCTAAACTCATTATTTATATATTTTTATTTTATTTTAGTCAATTGAATACAATTTGTCAAAATTAAAAATTTATCTAAGCTAATTGAGTAATTGTTTTCCCTACCTAGTCATCATCATCGACTTTCGTTTCATTTCCTTTCCTTTAATACTATAACTCACCGTCCCCCTTTTTTTTTATTGGTGATATCTTTCTCAATTTGATAAATTATACTTAATTAAGTGAAAGAAAAAAAAAAACAAAGGCTTAACTTACCAAAGTGAAAATAGAGGTTTTTTTTTTTTTTTTTTATGAATTGGTAAAAAATAAGTGGGCTTTGCCAACCAAGAACCCCCCTAGCATTTTTAATTTCTCTATGTTGCTATTCAATTTTTTACATTTTAAAAAAACTAAAAATAGCAAAAACAAACAACAAAAAATATATTATTGATGTTGTTGTGTTATTTTCAGCATTTTTTTCAAAGAATTTAAAATATAAAAAAAACTATTTTCAATGTGTTCAGTTGTTAACACACTTTTTAAGTAAACGTTGATGTTGCTTTTTTAAAAAAAAATCAAAATTTACAAAGGAACCAAATGTTAAAAGAAAAAAGTTGAGGGATCGAATTTTTTTTGGATTACTTAATTACCAAGTTTGATTGGAAACCAAGTAATTAAAAATAACAAACTTATTTTCACCTATATATAGGTGGTTGCGCACACACACACACACAAGGAGGGGGTAGAAAATTTTGGAGGAGAGGTATTTTAGGAGAGAAGGGGGTAGAAAATTTTGGAGGAGAGGTATTTTAGGAGAGAATTAGTAAGATAAAAATCACCCACGCACCAAAACACTCTCTCATCTACCAACTCACTGTCACCCACACACCAAAAATAGCTTCCCTATTCCTAAAAAGAAAAAATAACAAACTCGGGACCTCACTCTCTCTCTCTCTCTCTTTGTAAAGAAGAACAAAAACATGAACCGCCAGCTAACAATAGCCTATTAGCTCCACCCAAAACCTCCCCCATAAAGATAATAATAAAAAAACTATCTTTCCAAAATGCATCTTTAACCTCCAACCATAGCCTTCACTAGTGGTAACAAAGCCACAACCAGTAGCTGAACCAAACCACAACACCACCTTCACCCGGGAGACAACCCATCTTAAACCAATTCTCATAAAACTCATTCCTACTTCCTTTCACACTTTTGAAGAGAGACCCATTTCAAGAACAAGAAAGAAACATATCTCTCTCTTCATCCTCACAGTCGTCTCCCCATTGACCATTCTACCAGCCACCGTGAACAGCCATTCACTTCCCATCAATTGGCACCAGCAACTGCCCAATTATTTAGCCTTTGCCACTATCGACCGTGGCCTACATCAGCACCATCAGGACACAACCAACCTCCCATAAATTGGCACCAGTAATGGCCTTTAGTGGCTTACCCATTTTAGCCACGGTCATCCACCGCTTTGGTTTTCCTTCATACCCCCAAACAATAATCCAAATACCATTAACTAAACACTTCTGATCAACTTCCACCCGTAAACCAAACTCTCTTTACCCCCATCTCCACCATAAAAAAAAAAATTGATTGAAACCAACCATGGTCCAACCTCAACACCATTGTTCTCAGTTTCATCAAACCAAATCACCCACACCCGCAACCAACAAACCATAAACCCAACTCTGTTGTGGACCTAACCAGCCTCTTTCACTGTTACCAAGCAAGACCCATATCCTTTCTAATGTTGATTGTTGAAACTGCTAGAAAAATAAACAATCAAGAAACAAATCTTTAGATTAAACAAAAGAACTAAATATAACAAAATGTTTTGGTTAATTTCAGTTGCTTACAAGTCACGATGAGAGCCACTGCTAGCACAAAAAGAAGGAGAAGAAATAGAAGATCTTAATCCACTCTATTTTTCAGTCAAATGATGATATATGGAAACACGTGCCGATAATGACAGAGACTCGTGGATACATGCATCGCCATTGTTCCTTCACTTCCCAAAGTTACCTAATACCGTTTCCTTGGTCATAACAATGTCTCCAAATAAATATCAATCCTCAGAAGGTCAATCTACAAACTCAAATCATTTTTGGACAAATTGCTATAAAATTGTGAAATTTTGGAATCAAATTGCTTATTATTTTTTTTATATAATATTTGGACTACTAATTTGGTTTGATTTGTGTTTGATTTTGAAATAATTTGATTATTTGTGATTGTTTTGTGGACGTTAAATATTGGTGCATGAGTTATGTTCGGGTTGATTTGATTTATTTGGATTAGCATGAAATTTGAACAAAGTAGATGAAATTAAAAAAAAATTATGTGGATGTTACATATGTGTATGTATATGTATAAATATGTTTTAGCATTTTTTTTACAAAATATATATTTGCATGCAATTTGGATTTAATAACCAGTTTACTAAATCCATGAGAATTTGGTCAATATTTCAATAACCTCTAAAATTTTAATTCATGAGAATTAATGGTCAATATTATGATATAATCGAGGGACCTACAAGTAGGCTGATATTTAAATATCATGAATTGACTAGAGAATTCTTAGAATTATTCTGAATATTCATAAATTTTAATTCGAATTATTTTTCACAACAACACACAAATGGTGGAAAACTCTTCCGCTTTCTAAGATAGGTAAACCCTGTCAAGGCACCTACATGTATCATTTTCATAAGAATTTATATGGGCATACGAGCCCATGATAAATTTGAAATACCAGATTTATTCATAATAGAAAATCTTTATCCTAAATCATAGACAGACTACCGGTTAGAAACTCATCAAAACCTTTAAACCACATTCACACCACATAATGCAGCTTACCTCAGGTAAGGTGCGCTAGTGGTGCTAATATCATCCCTAGCCACAACTAGTCTCTTCCTTTGAAAATTCTAATAAGACCAGTACATTCGGGTTTCTTAGCGACCCTGAACCAAATAATTAGGTGGCGACTCTCTGACACCCTCTGATGTCGCACGTCCACATGCGACACTCTTTATAACTGAAAGCTTTTAATTTTATGATTAACCTGAAATTTTTGTTAGAAAAATGGATTAAAAACTTAATGTTTATTTTATGATAAAATTAACTCAATTAAAAATATAAGAACAACTTGAACAATTATCATACTATTTATGGATAGATTAAGCCATTAACTCATATAATTAAAAGTAGTACTAATAGAAAGAATTACTAAACTTGAAAAATATATACTTCAATATATAGGGTAATGAGAACATTTTCATGTTTTTTGGTAGAGGCAAATTTTTAGAAATTTTTAGGGCATTAGTTGCTGCAAACTTCTTCTGAACCAATAGTTCAAGCTAGGAACTTTGGACTGAATAGAAGTAAATTACATCAGAAATCATGATCAATTTATAAATATTTTCTAGTATTATTGGCTACATCAAATGTTGCCATTTAAAATAAAAAGAAAAAAACATTCCATGAATCTTAAAGAAAATATCTATTTTTATTGACATACTTCAATTATTTTTCAAAGAAAAATATTACAAAATCTCAACACTCTCCCACGCTATAATTCTTTATAAAAAAAGTAGACAGTTGCAGGTTGCTCTTTTGGTCTATCTTTGTGATCTCTATTTGTTAACGACCTTTGGTTTGCTTTTTGTAATTCTTTATTGATGATGTCCTAAAAAATTCAAGGAGCTTAAGAACAAGGCTTATGTATTGGATAATCAGTTAATCTCTTGGTTCTGACAATCTAATTCATTCTTTCAAGCCAAGGTGATTGATGATTAGTACCTGATACCTCCAAAAGGTCTTTTTTTTTTAATGGATTTGGAGACTCTTTTATGCTTAGGTAAATATCTCTTTGAGAGAAAAAACAATGATATTTTAGAAAGAGATCCTGAAAATAAATATGTTGTTGAGAATAGAGATAAAAAAAAAACATGTCCTCTTAAGGATCTCATAGGTCTTTATAGCTTAAATCATTACCCTTTGGTTCAGGGGCTCACTCCAAAGTCCTTTTTTTTATAACCTTAAAACATCTCTTATATGTCAAAGAAAAGAAAAAAATGATGACTTCTTAGAGGGGAATTATCTCTAACTTATTAAAGGAAAAATATCTCAAACTCATTAAAGGGGAGAAATCTCTGACTTATCAAAGGGAAAATATATCTCTGACATATCAGAGGGCCAGACCCATATATGTGTGGGCTTAGCACTTGGTTGAGCTCAAGGATGAGGGGTCTGATAATTTTCCAGACCTGTATATGCTTGGGCTCAGCACTTGGCTGAACTCAAGAATGTTAGGTCTGGCAATTTGCCAGACTTGTATATGTTTGGGCTCAGCGCTTGGTTGAGCCCAAGGATGTTGGGTTATCACCTAGCCTCTGGTTCTTTTAAATAAGGATCTAATTAAAAATAAAACATATTGATTCATTAGTAGCCCCCAAGTCTTTGTGTATTTATTATGCAAAGATTTTGAAAGTTTACCAGCAGTAAATAAGAGCCTTTTTTTTGCCATTTCCATAAGATTTTCTTGTCCCGCATAGGACTGTCGGGACTCTTTGTGGCCAGGTGACTCGTTTTTATTGAAAGAGATGTCTATTGGGAAGCAAAACGACAACTTGCATTTAATGCAGTAATTGAGTGGATTTCTAAAGATTTAAAAAGACATAAAAAGTCATTCATTTAACGGGGAGGGTGAAAAGATGTTTTCTTTATAACCCTAGCCTTTCATGCTTTTGCCTTTCTTTTACTTTTTATAATTTATGAAAATAACTTTGTTCAAAACCCTGAACTATTTTTATTCTAATCCAAGAAGAAAAACTCATTCTAGGTATTTTTCACCACCAGCTTCTTTCCTTTTCTACTTTAAACAAAAATATGGACCTTAAAAGAAGGGTGTTGCTACTTTTAAAGAGGAATTCAGGTTCCAACCTGAGATTGGAAGAAGTAGCAGGGGGCATGGATCCATCAGATAAGGCCCCAAAACTAGAGGGGGTGGCACCCTAGTGTCCATCTCTGACAGGGGAGAAGAGTAGCTCTCCTCACAGGAGTTCTTCTTTTGCTATTACTATAGAATCTTAGGAGAGAGGGAGGCCACCTCAAACCCTTGAAGATGGCATTCCTGGTACTTTAGGCGAGGAGAATATAGAGTTTGTTACTCGCCTATAACGAGGATAGTACATAGTTTAGATGCTTGATTAGGTTGAGCGTATCAACCAGCAGACTTTGGGCTTTGCTCATTGTCATTTTGAGATTACAACCCCCTTTTATATTATACAATAAGGTATTCCTTCCCTTTAGATACTACATGTTGGGTACATGTTAGTTGCATCCTAATGAGTGGATCATTTTCTCTACCTATGATAAATTTTATAGGCTCGTCGAAATCAAGCCTACGGTCAATGCCTTTAGAAGTTGTTACCATTTGGTTGCTGACACAAATAATGGCAATGACATACATTGGTTTTTCACCTTTACCAACAGACCTATAGGAGCCATGATGGGAACTCCGTATGCGAACCTGTGTATGTCAAGAAATAGAGGAGGAGATGACCAATAATAAGGAATAGTGGAGGACTTGGTCCAAGGTGGAATGCAACAAATTTGGGGTTGTTCTTATTACTAGAGGGTTCCTTCTCATGATGTGAACAACAAGCCTTTTCCGAGCTCAGACATGAAGAAAACATGTATTGTGTTGGCCTCGACTTTGATTGGGTATAAAGTCAACAAGATGGCTAAATGATATTTTTAGGTTGCACTGCAAAGTATACAACTTCCTTATTCTTTGTTTTCTTTGTAGATAAATTTATTGCTTACTTTTGTTTTGTGTGGGAATAACAACTAAAGAAGAAAGAGAAACTCCAGTGAGGTCTATGGAAGAGAGTTCATAAAGGGTAGAAGTAGGGCTGAAGAAGTTATAAAAGACTACCATATAATTGTTTATGAATTCTTTATTCTTGAGGGCTTCTTTTATGAGGAAACAGTGATGGGAGTTAGAAATCCCACAAGAAAAAAAAGTTGGGGACATTTGTACTCCCCTAGCTAGGGGTCAAACAGATTTGACTCCTTCTGAAGTGATTGTGGGTGTTGTTGTCCGCTTTAAAAGAAGTAGGGTCTCCACCGTTGTGGAGTCTGGTGTTCCAATCTTAACTATAGAAGCTCATGTGGTGGAATTTCTCTACCTGAACTTCTACCTTTACCGGCAGAGGTTTCAGCTGTTGGGCACTATACTCGGGCTGTTTCTAAGGAAGATGAGTTTGATGATGCTTTTTTCAACCTCGCTCTTGGTTAATCTTCTTTCAGTTTCCCAACCCTGACTAAGAAGAAGAGGTAACTTATGAATGTTGTTGGTGGTGGAAGGTTAGGTATTGGGAAGCTTGGCTTCAAGAAGGTGAGAATACTAGAGATGATCCCTACTATCTTGTCAGACATCACAATGATGTCTTATGAGAGTTATAACCATCATTTGGCTTTAACTGGTCAAATGACCTTTAATGTAAGGAACTTTCTTGTTTTATATTTTGTTATGACTATTATTCATAACACTTGTTCTTGGTAGACTTTCATGATATGTGCCCATTTCAAAAAGCTCTGGGTGGTTGAGAGGAATCATGTAAGGGTGGTGATCACCACAAATAAGGTAAGTTAGGCTACCTTTGAGCGGCTAAAGAAGGAAAATTTTGTTATAGGGACCGAACTGAGAAGCCTCAAAGTAGCTTATATATCACTGCAGGAATAAATACAAGGCATTGTTCTTCAATTGGGCTCTAAAGACAAGCTTTTTTAGGTCACCTATAATTAAGTGGATACCCTAAAGTGGGAGATCCTTGATACAAAGATCACCCAAAACAGTTTGATGGTTGAGTTTCTCTTTGGTAGGAAAGAAGCTTAGAGTTTTTAGGATCAACTAGAGGCTCTAAGAAACTCCATAAAGAGTTTCAAGAATTTTTTTTTTTTGGGTCTGCAACTTTGACAAAGATGGTTGGGGATAAGATCTTTCTTGTCATATCCAACCTATATTTCTTCAATCAATCGAGGGGAATGCAGGTGGACTTCAGTGTTGGTTTTCTTCTAGTCTTTGTGTCTGATTTTTGCAGATGTGTTCCCAGTCAGGGTTATTTTTGCCCACAGTGAGGAATATCTAGTTGAGGAGCCCAGGATAGATATATACGCCTTTCCCCCCTTTCCATTTATTAATGTACACAACCCCGATCCTGTAGGGTTTATCTGTGTAACATATATCTTTCATAAAATTTTGATTCTTTTCATTTCTTTGTTTACTCGTGTGTGTGGATCTAATACCCATCGTAAGCCTTATATAGAGGGTTCAAGACCCTTAGAAAAAACTTGAAATTTATAAGGGTCTAACATCTATACTTGAAAAAACATTAAGAGAATTCCTTAAACAATCAGTATAGGTCCAAATCCCACGTTAAAAATTCCATGCATGGTCCAAAAACCCTTAGGAAATTGTAATTACAACACCTATATTAAAAATTCCATGCAGGCTCCAAAAACCCTAGGAAATTGTTGAAAATTTATATAGGTTCAACGTCCATACTTAGAAAAACGTTTATCAAATTTAAATTTTGAACTTTCTCTAACCTTTATTAATATTTAGGAGGGATCTGCCCCTACCTAGAACTGAGAGGAAATCTTGGTTTCAGGTATATTCATGTCAGTCCGAATGAATCTGTAGTGAATTGTTTAAAAGTTTCTAAGTAAGAGGTGGAGATTGGTATTGTTGTTCTTAGGCAAAACATCATTAGTGAGGTAGTCTATCTCATCCTTGGAGAAATGTGTCATTGTACTGGGTAGACCATGTCAATCCCTTCCAATGTGAATTGTGCAATCATGCTAAAGAGACTTCGATCCCTTCAATGATAAATTATGCAATCGTCTTAGGAAGATTGTCCATCCTATCATTGGAAGGTTATGGGACTGTGGCACTGGAGAGATGTCGTGTCAATCCCATCTTTGAAGAAATATATAGTCGTACTAGGGAGACCATGTTGGTATCTTTCAAGGTAAATTGTGCAATCGCATTAGGAAGACTTATTAGTTTAATATGCGCTGTATCCAATCAATTGGTTACACATGATATTATTATATTCATGTAAATACATATTTATTATTAATAAAGGCTTAATTTATCTTTGATATTCATTTAATATTATATTAATGAATCTAATATTTCATTTATGAATCTAAAGTAAAGATAAAGTTGTTATAATTATGAGATTTTTATTACATCAAAGCATTATTTCTAAAATATTCATGGTCATGCTCTCTTAAATACTAGATATTTATTAGAACTCTAGAGACTAGTACATATTATGTTCTTTTCTTTATGAAATGAAGCAGTTGTTCTCATAAGCTAAGGTATAAAGGATACTTAGAACTAATATATAGATGCTTGCCATATGACATGTACACTGAATTGACCCATATAAGAATTTTATATGTAGAGATCACTCATGTCTATGAAAAGGCTCACATGACGGTTGTGTAAGTGATTCTTATACTTGATATCACTAAGTTATTTGTTATAGAGAATCTCATTCTTTTCCATGTTATCTTAATCTAGGTAACGAAGGGGCATACATTGGGTATAACATGAACTATATGAAGGTATTTAAGTAATTAAGAGAGGATTCATCTCCTAATTGAATTAGGAAAATTGTTTTATCTGTTCTTAAATAGTATTGACTAAGAAATCATTGGCTAAGGTGGAATGAGATTTGAAAAGAGTTTTAAATCTTATTCAAATGATCAATGAGTATTATATATAGAATAAACATAATTTAACACGACAAACATACTTCATGCTTTAATGTTAAATTAAAACATTATAGATGAAAGGATATTAATTACACTAAGAAACCGGTCACTAAGAGGTTAAGTTAAATCACTAATGACTTTTCTAATATTTGGGGGGTCATAATACGTTACTAAATGATGCACCTAATTTTCAGATAATTGAATTGATAATAAATTAAATTATTTAATTTATTTAATTATAATTATAATTTATATTTGGGCTAACATATTAGAAATCTAATGGGTCACACACATTAAGAACCATTAGTTAGAAATTGAACTGAGATGATTTAATTAAGTATGACTTGATTAAAATATATTTTAGGAATTAAGAACTATAATAAAATTCATATATGGATTATATTTCTAGACCTAGAAAAATCAAGTAATGACTTTATTGAGTTAATTTCTAAAATTATCTTGAATTAATATATGGATATTACTCAAGTGACACATTCATATTTTGCTAATTTATAGGGGTGTTTTTTATATTTTTCTATAAAATAGTAAGTTATGCCTCTTATTTTTATTGTGGTTATCTGTTAGACAAAAAAAAATACATAAGTCATATAAATAGAGAGCTAACACTCTAGACATAGTAATTTCTCTCTTCTAAATAAGAATTTAAGATATTTATCACTAGTGGTTCATGTGGGCAATCATTGGAGGTCGAACAATTGGATGACTTGTGGTTTGCAACAATCCAACCTTTAAATAATTATTTAAAGCCAAAGAAGATCAGATTTTCAGGTAATAAATCCATAAACAACTCAAGATCTGTCTAACGAGATCTTAAGAACTCTCAAATAATTTTGTTTTATTATTTTTGTTGCATGTATGATATCCAGGAACCCAACAACACTTTAATCCCTTCCAAAATAAATTATACAATATAAAGATATATGACCATGTAATTTATTTATGTGTACACATCCTCGATCTATACTGCATTCTCCCAACAATTACATTTATTTTATTTTACTTTTAAATTGATGTAAATATGTAATATTTAATATAAAGATATTTTTATTATTAAATGAGATATAATTACAATTATGGAAGTAATTATATATTTTTTATTAATTTTTTTTTTATCAAGATGTTAAGTGTTAGTGTGTATATAAATTTTAAGATATAAACTATAATTTAACAAAACTCAATAGATAAATACAATTTTAACCAAATTATAGGATATTAGAGTTGATGTTTCCTAATTAAAATGATGTTAACAAAAAAGAAGGAATAAGTAAACAAATTACATTAATTTGATAAAATAGTGTCATTATTTTGAAAATTTCAAAAAACAATTATATATATTTTGATTAAAAAAATTCTTTGCATTTAAAAAATACATACAATCCATAATAATATATAGATAAATAGATCTTAGAAAAATTGATTTTAGAACCAAATTCTTTTTAGTTTAATAAAGCTAAGTAGTTAATTTTTAGGTATCAAAATTCAAAAATAATTAAATAATCCTTTAACTAAGGTTGATGATTGTCAACTTATTTTTTTATTTTCAATTATAATTTTTTCCCCATCTTATCTCCCTCTATTTTCCAAAAGAGAAATAAATAAATTTCTAAGAAACGTGAAATAGATGAAAGGACTAAATTATAAAGATATTAAAAAATATGGGGATTAAAGTACATTTTCTGAAACGACAAGGACTGAATTATACCAGGGGAGGGGGGGGGGGGGGACACAAAAGAGTTCCCCTGGTGGGACTTGAAACCGGGTCTCTCAGATGAAAGCCGGGATAGCTGATCATCTAGACTGCAAGGCATACTTGTAACTTGGACACATTAACTAAATATGCAAACATCAGAATGCAATTCCCACATTTATGGAAGTGAAGGGGCCCACAAAGCTGAAAAACAACTGTTTTATTTACCAAATCAACACCCAATTCCAAAGCAAACTTTCCTTTCTTTCTTCATCTCTGATCACTGATCTATGAAGGAGGAATCCAATTCCCAAAATTTGGAGAAGGAAATGGAATTCAATTCCTCCTCTCCAAGAGCCATCCCTGTAGTCTCC
>Ga0325404_1006239_pt1 | contig 12530 bp, 6 predicted proteins | sample PopdelMetagenome_18_FD_205664 | JGI IMG/M metagenome (GOLD analysis project Ga0325404, IMG submission 205664) | Populus deltoides microbial communities from Bellville, Georgia, United States - Xylem-Control-R1 | ecosystem: Host-associated > Plants > Phyllosphere > Stem > Wood/Secondary xylem... | reverse complement strand
AAATGGGTGAATTGGCAATTAGCATATAAAATTTAAATAAATAGGGAAATAACATAGGATGAAAATAATACAGTTTAAAGTTATTTCGGTTCAGAATTGTGATATCAATTAGTAGATGATTTTGATAGATATTTTAAAAAAAATGAGACGATAGCTAAAATTTTTGTGTTTTGAGCCTGAAAAAATTTATAGAATCATAGTTCTTATTTTATTTGAAATTTAATTTATTTTATAATTTTAAAGAGTTATAAATTTTATAATTTTAATAAAATTTGAACTGAGTTTTCTTATATAAGAACTATATCCAAAATTTTGTCTCGTTTAAAAAAACCTGTAAAAAAACATTATAACCTCAATCAATAAATTCTAATTAAACTCAACAAATTCTCACATTTTATAATCAAGAGTTAACCTCTCTCTAAATATATTAAGTCCAAAGCGGCAAACATTGAACCAACAGGATGTATAAATGTAACTCTCGTTTGCTTCGTCAATATTACAAAGAACAAATGCAGCCTCTCGACCCTCACATAGCAAAAAGCCAACCTAATATTATCAAATATTAATGTTAAATTAAAAGATAAATACATAAAACTCAACGATTAACATATATTAATTATAAAAGGACTTGATTACTTACGTGATGTTGAATCTATTGCACATATTGCTCGTAATGCATATATCCATGTGCAGGAACCTCCTTGAGATCCAGAGTAGTAACTCGACGTATGATACTCATGTACCAAATTATATGCTCCTCATTAGTAATCACATGATGCATCTCTATAAATATCTCATTCCTTCATGCATCTCATTGTGATACATAAGCTCAATGATGACCTAACCAGTAGTAATCATCATTTTTACTCTTATGAGTAAAGGCGTTCAAAGCATCATTCATATCGATGTTGACTGGCATGTGATGTCTGTAGCCGAACTATTGCATTACCCAATCTAGACAATATAGCTCAATCATCTCAAGAAATATTAGTAGGACCACTAATGTCCATATATCCATCCCATTGATTACTTTCTTCTGAATAAGGCGTCTACATGACCTGTAGAATATAAGTTACATAGTTATAACAATAATTCAGTAAAGTTAAAAAAAAATAACAAATAATTTCAAAAAAACTTGGATAACATGTTATCTATCGATCTTGCTCGGATAAAGTGCAAGCACATATACTGGATTATTTTCAAAAACTCGTTCAGCACACCACCTAGCATTAAACACATGTTTATTTAATTGTGTTTTTTAAAGTTACAATTACACAATATAAATGCAATACATGCATGCTGGTAAGAGATGCAATGTAATCCCCATAATCTAGACTATCATATGCGGTAATCTAGGGCCTGCCCATATGACGATGTTCTCATGGCCATAACTCTTATTAAATAAAAACATTTTGTTTATTTCATGTTAACAACAAAATTATGAAATATAAATAGTTATTTACAATTTTTTTATTCATACCTGTAGAAGTAGCAAACATCCCCCCCACCTATTTGGCTCCCTTCAGGAATGCAAGATATAAATGTTTGTACAAGCATGCCAATGCAGCAGATCTCTAGCTATATATGGAGATGGCATCAAAATTATCCAGGAGCATCAAATAAAGTAAAGGAACATATCTTCATGTGAGGTCAATGAATAATACACTGTCAAACAGATAAAGTATATATGCTCTAGCATACCTACAAACAAATTAAAATAATAATAATAATAATAATAATTAACACAATATTAATAAATAATCAACACATTCAAATCATAATTGATTTTGTACCTCCACAAGACCTCATTGTCAGTATCATCTGATGGTGTCGAAAATATCTCATCAATCCACTTAAGACATATACTACCCCCTTCAATTCAAAAGGAGGGAGTGATAATCCAAATGATCATTCGCATAACACAATTCTATTACGAACACCAGTAAATGTGACTACTCGTCCATCAATAGGTAGTCCAAGCAAAATCATCACGTTCTGTAGTGTTTGTGTCATCTCTTTATACCTAAAATGGAATGTGTTTGTCTCACGTCTTCATTGCTCAATCAGTGCATCAATCAAGCTATGGTCATGCTTGATGTGATCAAGACAACTAATGTACAAAAACCAGCATGGACCATATATGATTGGACTCATTCATGTAGTCGTATTTGTCTATGTATACGACAATAAATAGTGGTGCCATGCTGCATAACAATTTAAATTATAATTACATACATGTATAATACATTTAATTATAATTAAATTAAGCATAAATTGAAAATTTATTAAAATTCAATATTATTACAATGTCGGTGAATGCTTCCTCCAATTGATGTTGATCCTGTAACCACAAGACATAAGTGTTGGAGGGCCTGATAGGCATGCATGACGACTGATACTCTACATGCTCATAATAATGCTCTCCCTGATCATCTTCCAAATGTGGAGGCTTAACATGAGAAAATGATCCACCACCTTGAGTGCATGGCATCCCATGTAATAGTACCTATGATTGAAGTGAAATTATATAAGTTTGAATATGCTTAACAAAAATAACGTAATATGTTTAAAATCATATAATTGTATTGTTATACATACGTTATCGATTAGGACATATTTTTCTATTATGTCATGTGGCATTGCTTATGACATACCTATAATGTGCATGACATTCGCTTACAACCATCTTGTTTTGCAAACGAGTAGACATTCGTCAATCACGTCCTAATTTCCATCTAGATGAGTCTCCTTCAACTTGAGGTCCAATGTAATCAGTTCATTCTAACTCGTTTGGTAATGGATGAAATGACATTTCATATGATGATCTATAGATTTGAACCATGTAATAATCATTAATAAACTATGTGAAGTCAAAGTGATTCTAGGCACAACGTGTAAGAACATGTGAACATGGACGATGAAATGGTTGTCATTAACCACATATGCATGTTCCATCTTTTAATATCACTGCTCATCTAACTTCTATCATGACATTCGATTTAATAGGGGTGTTAACCTGGAAAACATGTTTCTCATAATCAAACAACATTGCAGTATGATCTCTTGATTTATCCCTACTCATTGTCATTTGAATCTGAATTATTGAAGGCTAAATTACTCCACTTTGAATGACATCACTAACTTCACGTCTCTGCTTGACCTAATAACCATTATATATGTAAAATTTTAATTGTACCAAAATAGAGATAAGCATTGCATGAGTATTTTTTAGAACATGATTAAATGATTCTAAATGATTAGTTGTCATATTATCATCTCGGTGACTTCCATCATAAAATAAACCCTATTTTTGTTCCTTTTCAAGCCATTTTGTATATGTTAGGTCTAGGTTAAATATTATTTCATACCACAAATCAAATTTGTGCCTAAAAGGTTCATAATAAATCCTCATGAAATCTTTTTTAGTAGCCGGGTCTTTCAATTTATGGTTGAAGTTGCTAACAAAATATCTGGCACAATAGCGATAGAATTCTAAAGGTTGACGCTAAATTTATGCTACTACATTCTTGACACCTGTATGTCTATATCATATTATACACGTACCAGTTCTACCATTAATAACATGTCTTTGTAAGCAAAGCAAAAACCATCTCTAATTATAATTATTTTCTTCATTAACAATTGCAAAAAGCTAAAGGGAATATCTCATTATTTGCATCAAAAGCAACTGCAATTAATAACTTCTCGCCATATCGTCCATAAAAATATATCTCATCAACATTAATAATTGGTCTACAATACTTGAAACCTTCAACACAAGGTCCAAATGACCAAAAAACTATGTATGTCAAATCATCAGTTGTTCTAAGATTTGATTCCTTTTTTGCCAATAACAACCTAGGTAATTTCTCAAAAAACTCTTTTTGTGAACCATAAAAATGCTCAAACACCTTTTGGTTTGCAACTCATGCTTTGTCATATGATATTTTATACTTGTAATGCAATTTTATTTCATTTTATATGCTTACAACCATCATTGAAAGATTATTCATTATAAAGGTTGATATAGCATTAGCAATAAGATTTGCATAAGTTGATGGTGGTCTTTTTAGACAAAGGTCAAAACACATATGTGTGGTCCTTTTAACTTTTTATCTTAAATGAATCTGATCTTTTATGATATTCCCCACGTAAATACCACTTATATTATGGTGCTTGCATACATTATAATTGAATAAATATAGAGTTTGATTGTTGGACTCGGTATTCAACTGACTGTGCAATGTGCAATAGTTTAACAACACTAACCAATTTATTTTTACTACTAAATGTTTGACTAACCACTAAATCACACCCTCCTGACATACGTTTATGACTAAGTGTTCAAACATGTAAAACAACAAATTTAGACCTAGAAGAATCTATAAATTCAAGAACATAAGGAATAATTTCATCATCAACAACATTATCATTATCAACACCATATTCATTATCACTAAGCTCAGAATAGCCAAATATGTATTGATCACCACATGCATTGTCAAACATAGTATCATTTATCCTATATAACAAATCATCCAACAATAAACTATTTTTACCTTTACCAACTGAATTTGAAAAACCAGCAAAATTTAGGACACACAAAGATTTTGATTGACTAGTCACATACAATATCATCATGTTCAAACTACTTTGAATGAAAGAATCAATCATTGTCTTAAAACTACCATCACACATAATCAGTATAGGATAATATTGATGTTCACCAATTTGACACCTCCAAGTTATTTCAACATTAATATCATTATAATTCCATCCAAATTCATTACAAATGGTTTCTTTCATTTCTACATATGGCATGCCTAAATAACTAGTTAACAACAAACTACTCTCACCAATGCATGCGATACTACTGTTTACATCAGAAACAATAGTGTCATAGTAATAACATAATATAAATATGTTATTAGATATTCTGTAAAAAAAATTAGATTTTGATTAAATTGACATAATTTTAACTAAATTACATTACCCTAATAGGCAAAATTCATAGCAAAATCAATCAAATTTCCAAAATTTAATGTTAAAGCAAACTTAAACAAAAATTAAATATAATTCATGATATAAAATCTCATTGATATTTTCATGCTCAATTGCATTAAACCAAAACCAAATTCATATAATTCAAAGAAAATATTAAATTCAATCAACTTATCAATAAGATCATACGAAGATGAATTCCCAACAAATTAAATATCGAAAGATGAAACCAAGAAAAAACACTAATTACACAAAAAGATCTAGAAAAAATGAGGGTAAGAATAAACATTAATTAAAGGGATAATAAATTTCAATTGGAGTGTTTAATTGAATTGAAAATAGCTTTAATAAAAGGAAAAAAAATCAAAAGAATGAGGGTCAAACTGAAAAAAATAATACAACAAAAAATTTGATTGAATGATGAAATTAAAAAAAAACTTAAACAAAAATGCTGAGGATAAAATTAGAAATTGAAGAAAATAAGGACTGAAATGGAAAATCAAACATATGAGAAATTACAATTGAATGACTAAATTAAAAAGAATAAAAACTTTTATACATGAAAATGAACGAAATAAGAAATTAATAGAATGAGAACTAAAATTGAAAAGTGAAAAACAAAGAGGATAGTAGTATACATTACCTATTAAAAGAGAGAGAGAGAGAAAAGAGAAGAAATTGAAACTACCATCGGTGACAATCCAACTATCATAAGCTGTCGCATGCCACTCCAAATCGAAGAGAGGCCATTGCAGTGCATCTAAAAAGAAGGGAGACAGCCAGTTACATCCATTACATGGCACCACACACGCCGTCTAAATGGCGCACACGCCACTCACACGCTGAGGGGTGCTAAACACGCATCAGCAGCTTTAAACATAAAAAAACTCAAAAAAATGTGAAAAATACCAAAATAACCATATAAAAGTACAAAAATACCCCTCAAATGCTAAGCTTATGTTTTGTCTCTCCCAAGGTTAAGGATATATTTGTACTATACAGTAAAATCCAAAAACCCTAGAACACCCGGACAACCAATTGCGTCCACTAGGTAGTGTCACACGCGCGTTGGGGTGTATCGAGCACGCACCAGTAGCTTTAAGCATTAAAAAACTCTAAAAAATATGAAAAATAATAAAATACCTCCATAACCCCGATAATTACATAAAATACTCATATAAAAATACAAAAATACCCCAAAATACTAATCTCGTGTTTCTTCCCTCCCAAGGTTAAAAATATATTTGCACTTTACAGTAAAATCTAAAAACCCCAAAATACTCTTATTTATTCTGGGGGTAGATTCATATGTTTACTGTTAAAATGTTTATGCAAAGTTAAGATATCTCTTCAGTTAACAATTTTGTATTTTGTTGATTCTGATGGTAAAAATATAATTTACTCGGTGAAAAAAAAGACATTAAATCTCCATAAAAAAAAAAGCTTAATTTTTTGAACAAAAAAGTACAAATATAGTTTTCATGTAATTTACTATGAATAGGGCTAAAGTAAAACACTCGTGACTTTTAGTTTTCTAGGTAATGATCGATGCCAAAAGTTTGGATTGTTATGCGAAGGTAAAAGTGAGGACAACATTGGAACCACCACGTGAACTGCTGCCTTTGTATGATTTCTAGGTCCACAGCAGCGCCTTGTAGTTCTAGCTGGTTTGTATTTTCAATTTTGGCTTCTATCTTGACAAGTTCTCTTCAATGCTAATATTCCTTCCTATGACACGTCGTGGCTTATTCTCTTCCCAGGAGAACATAATTAATTTTAACCTGCCGTGTACCCGTTCTCAATACTTAATTTTATTGTAATTCTAGTTAAAAATTCTTATTTTTTATACAACTAAAATAAATATTTGTAAGAATTTTAATAATTTGAATTAAAAAGAAAAATGTGCTTCTTAAGCCAAAACTCTCTTTCTTTATTCATGTATTTCTTTTTTATTTTGATGAAAATATGTTTTTTCTATTAAAAATATTTTTTAAATATAAAAACTTATCATGATTTCAAATAAAAGTTCAATAATTAATTAATATATATATATATATATATATATTACGTGGTTATATGAAAATTTTAAAAAATTAATTTGAGAAAATTATACAAAAACTGTATGATAAAAAAATAATAAACTATATATTTTAATCTCATTGAATATTCATGATACTTGAAGGTGCATATCTCTCACTCACTCACATATATGTATATAAGTTTAAAAAAAAAAAAAACATAAGAAATTTTAGAGAGAATCATATTGATAGTTTTTTCTTGTATTGTTATGTATATATCAATGACTACTTTTATATAAAAAACACAATAATATAATAACAAAATTAAAAAATCATAGAATATTTAGGTTATGTTTGGGTATGAAATTTAAGTTATTTTTTAACTTTTAACTAAATAAAAATAAAAATATATTTAGTTGGAATTAACTTTTGATATAAATTAAAAATTAGTTATAAAATTGATTTAAAATTTTGATTTAATCAAAAGTTAAGATTTTAACTTTAAATTTATCAATTATACCTTTTAGTATATTCTTTCTTAAAATGTTGCTTTGAGTAATTTTTCTTAAAAATCCTTCTAACTTCAATTTATTTTAACTCATCTAGTGAGTTATAAAAAAATAACTTAAAAATTATGAATCAAAATAAAAATCATAATTCTTTGAATTATGTTGAACGAAATCTTAATTATTATTTTCCTTTAATTGTGTTTGATTATTTAACTGATCGATGGATTTCATGCTCCACAATATCTTCTAATACAATCATCAAATTAATCCTGAAATTATATTAGACGTTCTTGAAGATAAAGCATATTAGTATTGATGGTTCCCGAAACACGTAAATGCAGCGGAAATAATAAATTTAAAATTTATTTAGGAGTTCCAAGAATCTTGTTAGATAGATGTAAGGTTACCTGAAGATCTGATATTCTTATCGGCTTTGAATAATTCCTTTAAAATTAGATTGTCGCAAATCACAAGTCGATCAAATATCCAACCTCTAACGGTAATCAACTTGAACCACCAATGAAAAATCTCTTAAACCCTTTTAGGAGAGAGTGATTGTTATATCTTAGAGTGCTAGCTCTTTGCTTTTATGTTTTTGGTATTTCGGTATTATATCATACTCACATTTTTCACCATCAACTGGAAATAAGAGGCATCGCTTTTTATTTATAGAAAAACCTAAAAACCCTATAAATACCAATTTATCAATTTTCCATTTAAATAATATTATATAATAAATAAGCTTTTATTAATAAATTAAATATATTTACATGAAGTCAATCATATGGGTAACCAATTGATTGGCTAAAGGCATATACATTAACAAGTTCAAGTTAAAATGAAATTATTCGTGCATACTTTTGTGTTGTCAATAGCAAAAAGACATTAATTTATACATGATAACTAAGCTACACGAAGCATCATAAGGGAGGAAGCTGATAAATGATAGGATTGATCTTATAAGGATCACAAGAATGGATTAATTTCAGCTAATTTGATTAGCAATACTGAAACTTCAAGAAAATTATAATACAATATCAATACTAAAGGGTTCTTAAATGTGTAAATTAGGCAATGTAATATCTAAACTTTTATCTCAAATCTAAGTTCAAGTCAGCTCAAACCCAATCTAAAGTAATTTAATTATATAAGAAAAAGTTATAAGAGAATTGTTTATTGCTCTTTTAATTCTTGTGGTTGTTATGACCTTCACATCATCAAACCACAGATTTTATTTTTTGATCTTGAGTTATTGGGTTCAAGAAAGATGGAAGTAGCAAATAAGTGGTTTCCTCTCATGTTACTTTCAATTATGGTTTGTTTATGAAAGGATTAAAGAAGAGATTAAGGTTTATAAGGATTTAAAGTTTATGTTGTTAAGATTGATTTATGATTATTATGGATTTAAGGTTAAAAAATTGATTATGGGTGCGTTGTTAGAAATAAAGATTTGTGAATTGATTTGTTATAGGTTAATAAATTTGTTTCAACTTTGCTGGAAAATCTAGATAGAATGGTTTTGAGGTTGAAGATGATAAAATTTTATTTTGGTCCTTGATTTATAAAAATTACAATTTAGTCCCTAAACTTTGGAAAATTATAATTTGAACCCTAAAACATACTTTGGAATTCTGGGTGGTATTATTATGAGGTTAAGGATGATGAATCTCAGTTTGATAATTGATTTATGTAATTTTCAGTTTAGTCCCTCCATTTTGGAGATTTACAGTTTAGTCCCTGGACTTTGGGAAAAAATACAATTTAGTCTCTAGAATGTAGATTGAGATTCTTGACAAAATCAAGGATGGATTATGGGTGAAATTTTAGTATGGTTATGTATATTTGACATTTACAGTTTGATCATCCAATTCTGGTAAAATTATATATTGGTCCCTGATTTCTAAAAATTGTTGTTTTAGTCCCAAAACTTAGGAGACTAAACATGGTTTTCTTTTATGCATTGGAGTCTTTTATTCGTGTTTTTTAATTTTTTTTAGTGTATTTTGTATATTCATTGTAGGTACTTTTAACGATCCTTAAAAAAACTTTTGTGTCTTCATTTGATATTCATTTTACTTCTATATTTTTTCGAGTGAGTGAAATAATCTTTAATATGCATTTAATATAAATAAATATGTATGTTGATTATATGACGAGTACAACTAATTAATTTCTTGAATATTTATATTGTTACTTTATTTTCCAAGTACTCATCTATTCTTGAATTTGCACCCGTATTCTGTTGAACTAAATTCTATTTGATATGATATACATTGCTTTGATAATTATATGAATATCTATTATATTTTGATATAGGACTTTCAATAACTACATGCTAATAGAGAGTGGTTAGTCTATGTGCACATAGTATTCTGTATACCTAACTGGTGAGAGAGGCACCAACCTATAGCGACTGATCCTCTTACAGTAGTTATCTTCGAGTGTTATTTGTTCTCTGACATGTATTCCACTATTTTATGATAATACATTTAATATGTATATGTATATCAAGATAAATCGGCTTGCAAACTATTAATATCTAAAATGTATATTAAATGTTATTGTCTCACTAAGTTGGCTGAACTCACCCATCATTTTTAATATTATTTAAAGTTCTTAATTTCTATTAGCATGTAGACTTTGTTAAGTGTTCTTGCTTCTTTAATTTTGGTTGATATGCCTTACTTGTTTTACGAGGCTTTCCTTTTAGTTTTGATTCGATGTCCTAAAAGCTCTACTATTACCCTGTTTTAATTAAGTTTGGATTTTAACAATGTAATGAGTATTATAAATTATTGTTTTTGTTTTAATTACTGATGAGAAGTTTTGAATTATTATTTAGTCTCATTAGTTTTAAATTATATAATATTTTATAAGATTATGAAATACTGCGTGTTTTCAAATAATTTTTTATATATATGTCTATTCTAAGGTTTAGCGTAGGTGGGGTGTCATTAGGACACCGCTCCTGCGTTGCCAGTCATGGACTGGATTCGGGTCGTGATAGGCAATTAGCACACAAAATACAAATAAATAGCGAAATAGCACAGGATGAAATTTTTTTGGTGAAATAGCACGGTTTCAAGATGTTGTTGTTCAAAAACGCGATATTTTAATCATGTTTGGGTTCATAATTGTGACATTTAATCAAATATTGTAGTTCAGAACCGCAACATCAATTAACAAACTATTTTGATAGATATTTCAGAAAATAGTTGAACAATAGCCAAACTCTGTGTTTTGATCCTAAAAGAATTTATAAAATCATAGTTTTTGTTCATCTGGAATTTGATTTACTTCATGATTTTAGAGAGTTAAAAATTTTATAATTTTAACAAATTTTAAATATAGTTTTTCTATATAGAAACTATATCCAAGATTTTGTCCCGCTTAAAAAAACTGGCAAACAAACACAAAAACCTCAATCAACAAACTCTAATTAAACTCAACAAATCCTCATATTTCATAATCACAGATAATCTCAGAAATGCAAAAGCAAAATGTAGAGTCATGCAAAATGAATAAAAAATAATTTAATAATACAATATTCAAATAATCTCAAAATATATAAAAATATATAAACATAACTTATAATTTATATACATCCATGTTGTTTATTAGATCATCTGAGCTTATCAGCAGTGTCATTGAATGCAGATCCTGCACCTATTTAAGTGGCCTGATAATCTGTTACATATCATTAATTTTCTCGAAAGATATCAAATTCAGAACAGCAAACATTTAACCAACACCACCACCCCAAATACATAGATGGAACTCTCGTTTGCTTAGTCAAATCATTCTTTGAATGAAGGGGTGAAGAAGCAGAAAGGATGAAAGAAGAGTAGGAACAGAGAGGAGCGCACAAATTATCTTCAATGCTGATCTTCCTTCCTATGACACTTCGTGGCTTATTCTCTTCCAAGGAGAACACAATTAATTTTAACCAGCCGTGGACCCAGTGGCAGTGTAAAAGGAAATGTTTTTTTTGTTAATATTTATAATTAAGATAAAAAAAATGTATTATTTTAGTTAAAATTCTTATTTTTTATTCATGTATTCTCCTTCTTATTTCAACGAAAATATGTTTTTTTTTTTTTTCTTAGCAACTTGATCTTTTCAATGTTTTTTATTCATGATGTGATAACGCGCTATAGCAATGAATGATCGATGCCAAAAGTTTGGATTGTTATGCAAAGGTAAACGTGAGGACAATATTGCAACCACCACGTGAACTGCTGCTTTTGTATGATTTTTTTTTTTTTAGCCGTTGAAATCGTGTTTTTTTTTTATTTTAAAAAAAATTATTTTAAATTTTGTTAAAAAAATATTTATATTTTAAAATCGTTTTAATGTGTTGATTCAAAAATAATTTTAAATAAAAAAATATTATTTTAATATATTTTAAATAAAAAACACACCACAATCCTTACCGCAATTTCAAAGATACACAACAGCGTCATGTACATGTAGCTGGCTTGTATTTTCAATTTAATTTTTATTTTTAGCTTGGAATTGGATTTGAAGTTGGTAAGGCTAATGAGCTGCATTAGCCCAATAACATATGAAGGCTCCTCTGAAATTTAACGATAAATATACTAAATGTTAACCGGGTTGTCATCGGTCTTGTTTTAATAATTTTTTTTGCATTGATTGTTTTTATTCCTTAAATGATTGAGAATTAAACTTTATTTTTTTTTCATTTAAGCAAGCACTCTTTTTCTGCAAGTTATAGTTATCACCTTTTCTCTTTAAATTTAGTATATTTACTGTTGTTGTTTTTTTATTCTATAAGTTTGTGTCTTCCGTATTTGGGAAAACCAGCCCAGACTTTAGGCCAGAAGGAAATTGTTCAATCTTCCCTTCCCTTCCCTATCCAATCCATCCCCATGCTTGACTCCTCCTCCCTTCTAATCCTAGATTTACCTAAAACCTCTTGAGAGTTAAGAGCTCGAATTGTTCCCAAATCCCAACTCTCAAAATTAAAGTGTGTTTGGCAAAT
>Ga0325404_1006238_pt1 | contig 12531 bp, 4 predicted proteins | sample PopdelMetagenome_18_FD_205664 | JGI IMG/M metagenome (GOLD analysis project Ga0325404, IMG submission 205664) | Populus deltoides microbial communities from Bellville, Georgia, United States - Xylem-Control-R1 | ecosystem: Host-associated > Plants > Phyllosphere > Stem > Wood/Secondary xylem... | reverse complement strand
ACATTATATAAAAACAAATAACCCCTAACTTGTCCAAGTATGTTTTTCATACTCATCAATAACCTCATAATCTTCATTGAAGAAATTAGAAATATAAGCTTTCAATTGTACCAAGTTTATTTTCTAAACATACATAGTTACATACACAAACTAATTTAATAGGAATCCAATTTAATAAGAACTAACAATTGTATTATGCAATATTTGCATTAACCCAATTTAATTTCCCTACCCACTCACTTTAATGCACCATGCAAGATGCATGATCAAATTTTGATACCTCGAATTAACAAAGATGTTCACATTTAAAAAGTTAAAATAAACAAGCGGATACATTAACAAAAAGTAATAAATTATCAAATCTAATACGAATAAATTCAAAGTAGAGAGAATTGAACAAAAACATCTAGCATAGCTTGAAAATCTAGCAACAGCAGCGTCTAAAATATCTAGCAACAACAAAAGCTAAAAGATCCCGCAAGATTAATGCGCAAATTACCAACAAATTAGAGTTCAACTAATAAAAGAATTAAAAATGCAACATTTAAAAAAATTTAACAAAGTAGAGTAAATCAATCATCCAAAAAAATTATATTCCATGATCAACTAAACATAACTGTTGTGCTTGAAAGTTGGAATTTTTCCTGTTGCTAGCTAGGATCTGAGCTAAGGCAAGAATACATATTGGAGCTAAAGTATTGTTTTTAATATCAGATTTGTTCGAATAAAACTTAGTATTTTAAACTCCTTTTTTTAAATCCTTTCTAAAAGGCTATAAACTCCCACCTAATCCAACATAAAGAATTTGAAGGATCAAATTGAACGAGTAATATTCATGTGCTGAATTATTTAATTGAATTTTGAAAAATTAAGAAGTTCATCATTAACATGCTTATTCTGACTTATTTCACCAAAAACAAATTGACAGAAAACCAAACTCCAATCTCTAATATAATATAATATAATATAATATAATATAATATATCATGATTTTTAAACACCCCCCCGAAATGCAGGGTCCATCACAGCAAAGTTACCAGAAATGCAGGCTTGTTTAATTTTTTAATGAATGAACATATTCCAAAACCATAAAAAAGTATAAAACATCCATCAGGGACTGATTCTTGAGAGAAAAGTTGGCTGTTAATTTCCACTGCTTCTGCTAAGCAGAGTTGCCATAGGTTATTGATGGATTAATTACTTCTTCACTACAATCCATAGATGGCTATGTATAGCCGGCATTAATGGTGGGTGGGATAATTAAACAAAAAGTCTTATATATGTGCCATGGTTCTTGTTTACCTAATCATCTTAATTACAGGATGCACGTCATGGGTCATGTGCGGAGCCAGGAATATTTTTTATCCTGGATTATTAAATAAATATATAAATATTTTTTAAAATTAATTATTAATTCATGTACATGAATTTTTGAAGTTAACAGTAAAGTTTTAATTCAAATACACTACCTAAAATATTAAAAAATAAATTTGAAAGTACATAAAATTAAAGCGAAAGTAAAAATAAACTCACTATTAAAGTTACATCCTTTGATGTTTTGTGGAATATAATTCATCTATAATCGAATCTGAATCGATATTGTAATAACCCCTCAACCGAGATAAAATAACAATCTCATGTCAACTGGAAAACAAAGTAATAATTAAATTTTTTTCCTCTTTCATTTCCTCCTTCCTTCACTTGATTCTTCCCTATATTAGTGTTTTATAAGTTGGACTTTGTAAGTTTATAAGGTTATTCTTTCACTTTTTTTATTTTTTTTTCTTGGATTTTTTTATGTTTTTCCCTTACTTTTTTCTATTTCTCTCTCGCCTTTTCTTTTCTTTTCTTTTCTATTCTGCTTCTGCCCAGTCGGCAACATATAAAAGGAAGGAGGAGCTGATTTGTTTTATTTTTTAATAGCAAATAATCATTTTACTCTTAATGAGTCATTTTGCTTTTATTTGACGGTTCTTTTTTTTGTTAGCACTACCAAGCTCCGTTCATCCTAAAATTTTAACCAGATTTTATTCAATATATTTTAAGATCCCTCATAAAATTTCAGCTCGATCTGATGGTCGGATTGAAAATTACGTCCAATAACGTAAAACTGGTAAAATTGTGATTTTTCATCAAATTTTTAAATTTCTCCAAAAATTCTGAAATTTTAACCCAAGTTAAAGCATTATATTAGAAGACTATACGTAAATTTTCAGAATTTTTTGATAACTTAATTGAAAATTACAAATTTTTTTACATAAAACTAATAAAAAAATAATGATAAAATCTTCACCTGAGCAGCCCACCCCCTCCGCCTATGTACGTAGTGATGGAGACATATATAGAACAAGCATTAATCCTGTGGCCTTGCTTATGTGTCTTCTGCTATTATGCTTTGAGTTTATTTCTGTTTTGTTCTGTAGAGGAAAGCTTAGCTATGAGTTCACTCTGATGGCTATTGCTAGTTTTCTCAGGCTCCATTACCTCGTTGTTCTCTCTGTGTAGGGCTATATGTGATTCTCTGGTTTTCTTTGTTTTTTATTTGTCTTAGACTGTGTTTTGTCTTCTTTATGGCATTTTGCCATAATATAATATTTTACAGCTTGTGTACTAATCTCGCCAGATTTTGATGTTTAATAATATAAGTATCTTTCAAAAAAAAAAATATATATATATATATATAGAGGAGTATCAAGGTCATTCCTTAATTTTATCTTGTAGCATCCATCATGAACGATACTGACAAAATACTCTGGATTTTGTCGAATTAATTAAGATCAGGCAAGTATGGCCTGCACAAATGTAATACCTAGAAACCAAATCAGGGACTGATAGATTCTTGAGAGAGTTTACCTTTGATTCCTACATGACTTTTTTTGTCGACTTAAGAGGCATGCAACTGTATAACTCTAGATAAGCTTAATCAAATTAATTAGTTGAAAAGTATTATAGTGGCAAGCATAGATGCATGTTCATATATATATGACTCTTTTTTGTAGGATCACCATGCATCTAGCTACAAGTATAACAAAAATGAAAAATCATACAAACAGAAACTAACTTCAAGCCAAGTTTTCTTCTTCTTTATTGTTTTCCTTCCTTCATTCATTAACCAGAAAAACCTCCCTCATCCATCCAATGCTTGCTTGCTTGAATCATAGTTGATCTACTCTAGTACTTCAATCTTAGATCAAGGGTGCTGCAGGTGCGATCTGCATATTCCGGAGGAGGGCAAAGATCGAGCTGGAGAGTCCTCCAAAAGATCATTTCAGTTTACTTAGACTGAGTCTACTAGAATGTCGTCATGATAGCCCATGCTCTTTAGTTCAAGGGGCAAAGTTTAAGACTATTAAATGAATGTTTAACTATTTTTTTTTTATCGCACTTCCACGTGAAAACAACATGGTTGTAAAATCTAACTTTTGAAAGATCAAAATAAAAAAAAATTAAATCAAACCAACTTCATTTCAATAATAATAAAAAAAGCAAATGAGTTGAGAATTGAGTTTTTAACCGGTAAACTGAATTTTTTATTTTTTTTAATCTGAATAAATTCATGCTCTGTGCTAACCTGCCGGATGAATTCAAGTTTTACAATCATTCAAGGCAATTTATATTTAATTTATAATAAACTTGCAACGTAACTTGATATTTGTATTCTTTCTCTAAAAAACAATATCGGGTTAAAATTAAACTTTGTCTTTATAAAAAAAATCCAAATTTTCATAAGAATTGTAGTTAAAATAACTTTGGTACCGTTTATAACTTGTAACACCATAATTACATCATCCAAAGGTGCTAATTAGAATAGTTTTTCAAGCTTAGATGTACGAGATAAAATTTAAAAAAACAAATTGCTTTGCATAATAGGAGTGTACGTTATAACCTTTCCACTTTTTGTAATGATATATATATATATATATATATATATATATATATATATATATATATATATATATATATATATATATATTCTGTATGTATTATACAAATAATTTTAGTTCCAATAGAGAGAAACCCCTTCCCTTGCAAGGTTGGGTTCTTGATGGTGGCTAGCTACTGGCTAGACAAGAAATAATAGTACTAATAATAATAATAATAATAATTGCAACTGGGTTTCTTAAACCGCAAACCAATGTAGGTATAGAGTTGTAGCTTAGAGCACACCAAAAAAAAAAAAAGAGGTTTGAAATTTCAATTTTTGCAGCTTGATGGGTCAGCAACAGAATCATCACCAGCCCTAATTCAGAGCATTGGTAGATGTTTTTCTTTTGATTGAAAAGGAAAGGCAAGGAAAGTTCACGAAGTTTATATCTGCTAACGTAGAATTGAAGATAAATTTTGAAAGGTATTCATATAGATTTGATTTTAAAGTTGGATTCCACCATCATACCACCAGATTTGATTTTATAAAAATCCAGTGATTGAAATGAACAAATTTAAAATTATAGAGACCAAATATGAAAAAATGAAAACTTCAAGTGCCAAAGTGCAACAAACTTAAGATTATATATAGATACCAAACAATGGAAAACTAAATCTTTTGGGATTAACATGGTAAAACACTATAGCTACAGTGTTTTATGATGTTCTTTTGGTATTATTTATTATATAATTGTAATAGTGAGTTTGTCGATGTAAAATGTGTAGAATATTTTGGTAATTAAGTGTAATTTGAACATGGATTCTATTGTTTTTAATTATTTTCAATGAATGAAAAATAACTATGATTTAAACATGTTTTTTTAAAAAAAATATATATATTCTGAAACTTTAAAGAATAAACTTAAAAAAAATAAAAATTGGAAATGAATTAAATAGAGTACTAGAGTTGTAAAATGAGAAGTATATTTCATTACTGAGCAGATCCAAAGGTTTCATATATATGAGCACAAGATCATTAATTATATATATATCACACGACAATATAGATGGCAACAAATTAAGTTACATTTTATGACTTCTAATTTCTAAGACAAATGCCTTATAAGGTAGAGATTATCACTAGTATCAGTTGATATTGTAGTCTCGTCTCTAGCTAGGCCTTGTGAGGATGAAGGCGAACAGGAAGTCCTTTATCAGGGATTGGCAGTGGATTCACTACAATCTTTTCATCTTGAATCAACTTATCAAATGTAAACCTTCTGACCAAATTATGCATGAAAACGAGTATTTCCAAGCGAGCATACTCCTTTCCAGGGCACATCCGAGGTCCTCCACCAAAGGGGACAAACGTGTATGGAGCTGGCCCACTTCCTTGAAACCTCCTAGGATCAAATTTCTCAGGTTCAGGAAAGTAGACGGGATCTCTATGGGTTGAGTTGGCGCTCCAATATAACTGCACAGTGCACATGCATGTTTAGAGATTAATCTTGTGTTAATTAGGTCGATGAAAACCTCAAAGTAAGTAAAAGGAAATATTTTATGGGAGTCAAGATTTGACAGTGGATATATAGAAATTAATACCTTCCAACCCTTTGGAATGGTAAAGCCATTGAAAATGAAATCATTGAGAGCTTCCCTAAAAGCACCTTGAAGCGGTGGTGAGATCCTCATCACTTCACAAGCTACATTCCATGAGTATTTCATCTTCTGAATGTCATCCCAATTCAAGAATTCACCAGGAGCTTTGGATTTGGCTATCTCCATTTGTTCTGTCACGAGTAAAAACAAAAATCAAAAAGTCTTATATTAGCCACCAGTGTTCATAACAAGGAAGAATATAGTGAAGAAATAAGTAATATTGTCCATTAATTATTGAAGGTAGCTTTTGCAGTCAATCTTGTATCCTGTCGCTTCATCTAATAAAGGCATGATGACCTCGACAAGCACTAGGAAAGAAAGAAGGATTTTTCCAAAAGTTCATTATATTGTTTGGCTGTATGTGTGGGTGTAATATATATATAAATATTGTAAGACGGACGAACCTCTCCTTCGTAAAATAGAGACACTTACCCTTGTAAACTTCCTCGTAAATATGTGGAAGCTCTGCAAGATACTTGACAATGAAGGTACAAGCAGCGCTGGCTGTATCATGCCCACCAATCAACAATCCAATGATCTTATCAGCAATATCAAGCTCATTCATGCATTTTCCATTTTCATCACATGTCAACAACATGTGTGACAATATATCCTGCGTGGGGGGAGCTTTTCCCTCTGCAAGATCCTTCTTTCTTTGTCTTATAATAGCTAAAAGCTCAGTTCTGATGAAGTTTGAGGCTTTGATAGCTCGGTTGAATGGAGTCCCGGGCAAATCAATGGGGATGGAAATGATACCCGAGGCTAAAAGATTAAAGGGGTCAGAAAATTTAGCTACGTGGCTTGGATCTTCAATACTCAGAAACAATCTACAAGCCAAGCGAAAGGTGTAATTCTTTGCCAAAGGGAACACCAGCACTTGTTCTTTATGTTCCCATTCCGAGGCGAAGTGTCTTTGTGCAATGGTATCCATGATACCAATGTATCCTCGCAAGGCCTCAGGTTTCAAGAACTGAGGGAGAAGTTTTCTCATTTTCTTGGCTTCCTCTTTAGATGATGTTTGAAGTGAAGAGGGAAAGATTTTGTTAACAGAGTCGGGCCACCAGGATACAACGAGCTTGTTCTCATTGGAAAACAAAAACTTGTTACAAGCAACACCACAAAAGACAACTGCTGGTTGACCAAGAATATTTGTCTTGAAGATGTGAGATGAGTATTTAGCTATGCGATCAAAGATGAACTTTTCAGGATGGCCTTTCCATCCCGTGGCCAAGAACTCAAAGCTTTCTCCAACAAGGGGAAGGCCTAGCTTGCCTGGAGGGAGGTTGGGGTGGCTGTTCTGGGATCGATGATTGTAAAAGATGAGAAAGAGGGGAATAGTGACGGAGGAAACAAAGAGGGCGAGGAGGAGTGAGAGGAGGAGAAGCTCCATTAATTCTGTAGGACTCTTCCTTGTGCTAGCTAACGACGCGCGCAGTTGTGAAGGTGATGATGAGTTTATAATGCAAAACTATATATTAGGGCTATTTATAAGCAATGTTGTATGGTGTCTATAAGATGGTTGGTAGGGGGGAGTAAGGTCTGGGATAGCCATTGACTGTCGTTGTTTTTTTTTTTTTTTTTTTTTTTTTTGGGGGGGGGGGTTGTTGAAAATATGTATATTTTTTATATAATTAGTATGTAAATGTAAAGTGGATTAATTTGATGTTAAGTATTTTGTAAAGATAGAAGAAAGTAATTAAGTGGAGAAGTGGAAGTTGTTAATTAGTACTTAAAGTGGGGTTAATGGTGAGGAGGCCTCCTCCCTCTCTAAGCCAAAAAAGTCAAACAAAGCCGCAAGATGTAAAATTAGATGCCTCTCCATTAATATCAGGGAGTCAACTCCACAGAGATGCCTCTTCATTGCTATTTTTAGAGACAAATCTCCTCCATGGAGATTTCACCCTTTTTTATATATATAATTACATGCCATGGAGATGCTACTTCCTTTTTTAATTAGATTTTTTAAAAAAAATATCTTATAATCATTCTATGCATCACTCCTTTTTAATCGACTTAATTTGTTTAAAAATAATAAGAAGTATTATTATTACTAAGATACTCAATTTTTACTCATCAATATCTCTACTTGCCAAACAATTATTATTTCTAGTTTATTTTCTATTTAATATTATTAGGTTTTCTATTTAGTATTACTACGATCCTTTTAAATAAATAAAAAACTAGAAAAGTATCATAATAAATAATAGAAAATAAAAAACAAAGACAAATAAAATTTAGTAATACTTTCCTAAAAAAGCTCTATTAATTTTTAATTGTTTTTTTCAAGGGAAATTTTAGCATTAGAGAATCACTTGGACTCGTACATGAGTCTATACTCGTAGGGTTCATATATCTAAATATTGGACACCGCTTTGAACTCAATAATCTACGCCAATGGGGTTTGGTGGGTCTATTTTATTTATAAACCCATCACTTATTTATTCATTTTTAATATAAGATATTTATTACAATTCACCTGTGCATATTCCTTAATTAACACTTTTTATAAAAAAAAATATCTCTTGCATTTCTCAGTTGGTAAGTACTTTTTACATTTTTTTTTGTTATAAATTAGAAGATATAATTAAGCTTCTGATGTATGATCATTAATTATTGTTCCATAAGTGAACAGGGATAGTGTACAAGTAATAATCAGGAGCAGGATCCAAAGAAAGGCCAATCATTCTATGTTATTAGAAAATACTAGTTTTTATTGTCAAAACAATTTTCTGTAATTAATTGTTATCTTAATATATCAACAAATTCAAAAGAAAAAACCTTATAAAATGACCTTCAACTACATATATAAATAGTCACAGTCTCGATTTTAATAAGATGAATATAGCTTACACGTTTTTTTGTCTTTTATTCAAATTGGTCCGTTTGTTTTGTCGAAAACATTTTACACGTTTTTTTTAAATATTTTACTGTAAAATATATTTTAATAATAACAATGATGGTTTAATAAAAATAATGTTGATAAAGAAAGAGGTGAGGGTAAGTTAATCATGAAGGTTAAAAAAAAAAAAGGAAGCAATACTAATGAGATAAAAGTAATAGTGAATCAGTAATGATGTTGTTGGTATAAAGATTATAGTTGAAATAGTTTAATAATATTATAAGTGGATTATTATTTATATAATATTTTACTTTAATTTTATAAATTGAAAATATTTTACAGCAAATGAATTAATTATGTTTGAAAATTAAAAATAAAATATTTTTTATTAATCAATTTTTCTATAAAATATTTTACATGAAACAAATATCTAGAAAAAAATTTAAAAAAAAATTTCTTATAAAATATTTTATACAGAACAAAGGACTCTAGTGTTAGTTAGTTGCCAATTCCTGTAGTGCTAAACTACCAATAATTTGACTTCAGTACTTTTTGCTCAAGCAGAAACCATGATAAACTTCTTCTTTTATTTTATTTTGTAATAATGCCCCTTCTTCTTCTTCTTCTTCTTCTTCTTCTTCAAATTCCAACAAGGAATGACCCTTGTATTTGATTTTTGTATTATTTTCACCATGTTCTTTAAATTCTTGATTGTTTAAAGAGGAGGAAATTTAAGCTTTTGATGTATTGGCCCATAGGAGAAAAGGGAATCTATATATATAATTAATAACCGGGATCGATCAGGATCTATATATATTCAGGAAATATATTCTATGTTACGAGTAAATACTACTTTTTTTTATTATAAAAGAATTTTGTGTTGTCTTTCTTCTTGTATGAAGTAACTAATTATTATCTATCTTAATATATCAACAAATTCAAAAGAAAAAACTTTAAAAAAAGACCTTCAACTATACAGATAGTCATGGTCTCGATCGATTTCATCGACGTCCAAGAAGTTGCCTCATCTTGAGTTGATGTTCAAAAGCTTTCAATTAAATAATCTTTCTATCCATATGTGACTATGAATTCCATCCACACTTTATGTAAAGGAATTCTAGAGATTAATTACAAGGATGCAATTCAGAGATCCAATTGTTTGAAGGCAAAACATGCATCCACTATCTCAACAATTGGAGGGTATGGTATATTCAACAAGCGACGTTCCGAGAAGGTACCTGTCAGTATTCCTTAATTCACACTCTACCAAACCCATTTAATTTGGACCTTTAGAGTAAGCTATACGGCACGCATACGCAGACTAGACTACCTTTTCTCATTGCAAAAAGTGGGTCTTTTTTGCCGATACTCACGAGAGAAGAAGGCAAAAAAACAGTTTTTTCCAAGGAGAAGAATCTCATCTTCTGCCAAGTAATGTGCCCTGAAGTGTATATACCCATCAGTCACTTCCAGAGATTTGTTATACCCAATAGTTCGAAGTGAGAGCTCATGGAATTTTCTTTTCTGCGTGAAACACGAGTGATCATGACTGGCAAAAAAAAAAAATTAAAAAAAAAATTGTAAATGGTACGCATAATCTTTTTAATTAGAATTTAAAGCACTACATATTGTTTTAAAATGCCAGAATTGTGGTTTTTAAACGGTCAAGTCGTAAAAATAATAATTAATATATGTAATTAACTCGTGCATCGATCATAGTTGGTATCTTGAACACTCAAATTGTGAATATTGAACACAACACGCGAAACGCATAAGTTATATACAACTACGTACTATTTTGAGTTATGTTATTTACCAAATAAAAAAATAAAAATAAAAATACTGTGATAAGGCACTAAAAAAATAAAGCGAAGTGTCCCAAAGTGTGTTTCCTGGGTCTTCATCCGTCGGTCACGTCCAGAGACTTGTGATAATCAACAGTGACAAGTGAGAACTCATAGAACGTGAGACATGAGTGCATGATATATCATGACTGGAAAAAAAATTATGATAAAATTAATACTGATATAAAAACTAGTTTATGTGCCAGATTGAGATTACTACGGTTCGTTTTGGGTTATATATATTTGAAAATTTCCAAAAGAAAAAAGAAATTAAAGAGAGAGAGAGCTAGTTAAGATGGCTTGACTGATTTACAAAGGATATACTATCTTTGAACCATTTGGTGCACTGTTTTTATATATGAGCTTAGCTAGCTTTTGCTGGCTTTGGTTTTGTCCTTCTGTGGCTTTTCCTGCCTGCTCAATATCCATGGCCTTGACTGGTTCTTTACTGTATCTCTGGTTTTTTTTTTTTGTTATAATAATCGTGAGAATTATATATAAAGCAGCCTCTTCATCAAGTAGATGAAGGCTGAAAGAGAAAGGAGAATACGACGGCAAAACAAGAAAGAAAGCAAATAAACAAGAAACCAAACTAATTAATTCAATTTATAATACATTTAGGATTTTTAGAAAGATTAGAGTATATGTAGCTGAAATTTCTAATCAGTGATTTCAACCAAAAAGCTAAATGATATAAAAGGTAAAATAAAAAATCACATCCTGATTTAAAATCTTGAGCTCGAATATCAAACGATTGCAAGCTATACAGATCAACCAATACAGTTCTTTGTATAGAAAAATAATAACGTCACACTAAAAATTATCTTTAACCGAGTTGAACTATTTTTTCAGATTATGATTTAGGTCAACCGATACTAGTTCATGAATCTTTATTTTCATAATTCATGAATCTGCCCCCAGAAAGACCATACTATGCTACAGTAAGATTTATTCGTCAACTTTTGATTCATCAAAAATGCTAAAGTGAGACCACAGTGTTTAGGGCCTCCACACAGTAAGATTTGTCTCCCCATTTTCATAGTCTGGGAATCTTTATGGATTTTGGTTGAAAAAAAATTGATGAATGACTAGTGGTGCGCTCTCTTTTACTTGTTATGGCCATGAGGGCGGGCAGTGGTATTTCTATGAAGTTCCAAAAAAAAAAAAAAAAAAGAGGTTTACATGTGTCAAGCTTAACCTTTTAATTAATGAATATTTTTGGGAGATTCTTTGATGGAAATTAATACAAATAATTTCTCAAATGTTGGGTTTTTTTCTAAGATCAAAGATGTTCAGGGCCTGCATCCAAATATTTTCGAACGATCGAGCGAGCGAAAGGTACCTGCGAGAGAGATGCATGTGTAGCCTGAATTATTTGTTAGTTAACATGTTTGACACGGAGGCTTTGTAGGACCAAACCTACCAAGAAATCTGGCACTTGAAGACAATATTGTTGATTAGGATTTGTATTTGGACCTTTACCCTCTTTAATTTGTAGGTGGGATAAATACAGAACTTTGAAAGCCAATACATGATCATTCAATTTCTTGCTTTCAAATCAAAATGCATGGCTGATAATTAATTATAATCGATATTCTGTCATTTCTACCGTCTAATTTTGAAATTGACGGTGTGGAGTTTGTCACCATTTCACATATATTAATTGGTGAAATACCATTAATCTACCATGAAAAGATGTTGATTCCATGCAAAAGTAATGTATTAAAAATAGCCTCCAGTGCATCAGAAAATCAGCTCTTGCATGCATCACAGGATTTGAAGTCTTCGCTTACATACAAATTAAAGGTGTGAGGCCATGATCAGTCGTCGATCCCATGTAAAGTTTTAGCCAGCTAGGTTGTATTATTTTAGGCCAAACTCAGTTGAATCATGTAGGACTCCTTTTGTTTCTTTTAATACTTCCATTCAAAAGCTGTTTAATTCCTTCTTACCAGCATAGACCAGAGTCAAGTAAGTGATCACACTAGTTTGGCAGAAGGCAGATCAGTGCTTGACAGTGATTATTCTATTTAATTAGCCGAACCCACCAAATCAAATGGTTTACGAGATCAAAATGGTACGCGGTAATAAGAAATTAAAACATGAAGAACTACGTGCTATATATCTAGTATACTTTCTTCTTAAATGAGGATTTGAGATTTATATGAGTTCTTCGTTGTTTTATGTTTAATTTTATTAAAATACAAATGATTATTTTAAAAAAACTTCCACTATTTGATGAATCCCAAATGAATGATTTTAATTATATTTACTTCTTAATGCATATTTTAAAGTGAAAGTATTTTAAAATTTGAAACTTGTATA
>Ga0325404_1006233_pt1 | contig 12534 bp, 8 predicted proteins | sample PopdelMetagenome_18_FD_205664 | JGI IMG/M metagenome (GOLD analysis project Ga0325404, IMG submission 205664) | Populus deltoides microbial communities from Bellville, Georgia, United States - Xylem-Control-R1 | ecosystem: Host-associated > Plants > Phyllosphere > Stem > Wood/Secondary xylem... | reverse complement strand
AAGCTCTCTCAAAGAGTTCTCAAGCCTCCTTCATCTACGCTTGAAGTCTACAAAGAACGAAGCTCTGTTGGATCAATCCAAAACGCCCCATAAGAGTTCTTCAACAACACTTTAAAGACGAATCATAGGTATTCTTCAAAGAATCAAATCATCAAATCTTGCTTCGCAATATACGCCCAAATTCGCTTTCTTACAAAGCACAAATCTTGGCTTGATTACTCAAATAAATCAAGTCACCATACATCAAATTCAAGGGAAGAATCAGAGGATTGTCATGTTCTTTTGAAAGAATATATTACATAGAGATTATACCCATTCATATATTTAATAAAATCATATATTTGTACACGTGTGCTTGTTTAATTTCAGAGGCTCAAAATTGTGTCTACAAACTCGTTTAGGGATTGGATTAAAAAAATAAAAAATAAAAACTCCAATTGAATAAAATAAAAAAAAGCCAGGGTTTGTAATGAAAATGTAGAAGTATTATATGGTCCAAGTAAATTTTTATCCTACATTGTTCATCTTCCTAGCTAAAATCATAAATAGTCAACCCCTGATTATCATCTAAAAAACTCAGCCAATTCAATCCCAAGATTATACACATTTAATCTAAGAAATCTAGCAATTAATCCTTAATTGATTCTTAGCCAATAAATCCCTAATTTTTAGCAATCAAGATTGAAAATCGATTTATTGTTACAATTCAATGAAGAAGGTTAATGCAGACTAGAAAGGCTAATACTGAAAGAAGTAGTTATTGTTGTTGATGTTAGTTGGAGTTGAATAGTTTGTTTAACACTTGATCAATTCTATTATATCACATGATGAAGTCTGTTAAAAACAATTAAAATAGTTAGAAGAGTTAGTTGAAGCTGCTAGCTGGTAGGAAGGAAGACTACTTATATATAAATAATAGATTGTACAGTGCGTATTATTCAAGTAATGAAATAACAAAAGTTTTACTCCTTCTCTTTTCTTCTCTATTCTTTATTTATTTTCTCTTAAAATCTTTCTTCTTTTCATCTTGGTAAGGGAGATCTTTAGTAATAAGTATTAAAGTAAATCCAAGGTCATCAATCAACTAAATTTTGTTCAAAACTTAAAATAATGGTGGAGAACAATAAATTAAGGCTATGGAAGAGCATTGTAGGAAACTAGATGAACAAATGCAAAATATTCATTAGGAACTCTAGGAATCTATAGCTAATCATTAATAAAAGAGGCAAGAATGCATGGTAGGAAAGTAAGGAACGTTGGTTAGAGCAAAACAAGAGAAACATGTAGATAATATGGTAGGTCAGAATCACCTGAAGATTGGATATAACCTAGCACTACCAAGAGTTGATTTGCCAACTTTTTTTCTGAGATAATTCCAGAGGTTGGATGAGGAAGTGTGAGAAGTTCTTCAAGTTAGACTTTATTCCTAAACAATAATAGGTGGAATTGACTTCATTGTATCTTGATGGAAAAATATTAATTTTGTATGAGAGGTAAATGTGTGGAAGTGAGTTATTAGTTAACTATAAGAAATTTTCTAAGGCTATTTACAAAATATTTAGTAGTGGATATGATATAGTCATAGAATTCAGTAAAGATGGTGCGAGAAATAAATGTGGAAGATTATATGAAGAATTTTGAAGAATTAAAATCTTTAATGAATATATTGACCCTTCGTTACTCGAGTCTTATTATGTTTCCACTTTTATTAATAGGTTGAAGGAGAATAACAAACCAATGTTAAAGATTCTCAAACCAATGTCTTTGATGCTAGTCTTTGAACAAACAATGTGGTAGGAAGAGTCTAATAATGCCATGGCAAGGAAGAACAACATTGTGCAAGGAATCAATCCTCCTTCTGATACTTAAAAGCTAACATGTAATTTTTCAATCAAGCCCTTTAATCATTTAAAGAATGAAGCATTAAAATATCATTTAGATAACTTGTATGTACAAGGAAGAAAACTAGGGCATTGTTTTAAATATTGTGATAAATATATGTCTGGACATTAATGTAATGCTGAAGCATTGCACATGATAGAAGGATTATACGATGAAAAGAAGGAATTTATGTAGGTGAAAGAGGGAATTAAAAATGATAAAACTATGGTAAATGGAAAAAGTAAAGCGTATAGTTTATCACTAAATTCTTTAGTTGATAGAATATTACAATCAGAATTAGAGGAAGTTGTTAAGGAAAAGATCTTATTATTCTAATTGACAATGATAGTACTCATAGTTTCAATGATGAGTATGTTACTAAAAAAGTCAAAGTAGTCATTGATAAAACTACTACATTAGCAGTTATAGTAGTACATTGCAATGTCATGTTATGTGATGCTTAAAATCCTAGATTTAGTTAGTTTATGAATGGTTATGAGTTCAAGAATGATATAAAAATGCTCAAATGAGGCATTTGTGATGAAGTTTTGAAAGTAGAATGGTTGTGAATATATATTTGCAATTTTATTGAGATAAAATTATCTTTTAGAAAAAAAAAAGGATGATAAAGTTGAAAGGCATTGTAAATAAAGCATGATTATAGATGATGATAATAGGGAATGTACAGAAGAGTCTAAAGAAAGTTGTGTTTGGATTTGTGGGATAATGTTTCTCTTTAGAATTGACAAAAAAAAAAAGAGTCAATGGAAGCTACACAAGTTAAAGCATTTCTAGAAGAATTTGCATTAATGTTTGAACAACCAAAAAGTCTTTCACCAGCTATAAGATTTGATCATAAAATACCTTTGAAACTTAAAGCATAGCCTTTGAATATCAGGCCTTATAAAAGCTCTTTTGTACAAAAGGAAGAGATTGAGAAGATGGTTAAAAAGATGCTTATGAATGGTAGAATTTAGTATATTTTTAGTTCTTTCATAACACTTATACTACTAGTAAAGAAAAAGAACAATATTTGGAGATTCTATATGGATTATAAGTAGCTTAATATATTAACCATAAGAATAAATTCTTAATTCCTTTGATTGATGATCTCTTAGATAAGTTGCATGGTTTTAAGTTCTTTTCCAAGTTAGATCATTAAGTATGAATTAGTGAAAAGAATGTGAAAAAAAATTCATTTAGATCTCATTAAGGGGATTCGATGTAATGCCATTTGGTTTGACTAATAGACCTACTACCTTTCAAGCATTAATGAACAACGATTTAGGGCTATTTTTTAGAAAGTTTATTTTGATATTTTTTGATGATATATATCAATCTACAGTCTACTGAATTATATGTTAATTGGAAACTTTAAATGCTAACCAATTGTATAATACAAATAAGTCCAATTGTATATTTGGTGAACAATAGGTAGAAATCTAAAAGATGATACAACTAGTAAGAAATTGGCAAGAACCATAATCTTTGAAGAAGATTGGAGGGTTCCTTAGACTTGCAGGTTACTATAGGAATTTTATCAAAGGATTTGGTACCATTAGCAAACCATTAATAGATTTAATAAAAAAGAATAGCTTTGTTTGGAACGGAAAGACTCAAGAAGCTTTTGATTAATTTAAAAGGACACTTTATGAAGCTCTGGGTTTAGCATTGTTCGAATTTAATAAAACATTCGTATTGGAGACAAATACATGTGATACTAGATTAAGGGCAATACCGAGTCAGGGAGGGAATCCTTTATCTTTTATTTAGCGAGGTATTGAGTCTTAGGCATATAAAACTATCTAGTTATGAGAAGGAGTACTTGACAATTTTGATGGCAATAGAAAAAAGGAGTCATTACTTGTAATAGAAGCTATTCATTATTCAAAATGATCATGAAAGTTTTAAACATCTTTTGGCTTAGAAAATTCATACACCAATCTAAAAGAAAGGATTAACTAATTAAGTTGTTGAGATTAAGATATCATATTTTATATAGAAAAGGAAAAGAAAATATAGTTGCAATTTTTTTTTCTAGAAGGAACAATAGTGAAGTAGTTGATAAATTGGTAGTGTTGGAATGATAACTAAAATAATATTAGCATGGTATGATGAAATTCATGCACTTATATGAATGATCCATTATCATAATTGTGTTTAACAAGAAGGAGATTTGAACTATATTCCTTATGCTTATGTTTGAAATAATTCTTGAAGTCTTTCCATAGATAGCTTCTTAATCATTATTGCCATTAGGAAGCATTCACTCAACATTATTTTTTTTTTTGCTTGAATCTCATGAAAGCTTAACTAGAGATTTTGGACCTGACTAATCATAAACTTAGAGACCATCATTTTGAAGTTCAGAAACTTGTGAACCATAAATTTCTTTACATCAACATCCTCAATCTTATACTTCTTACCCAAGGACTTCCATAATACTTTAGCACTCTTGATTGGATTATACATGTTATACAAAGTGTTGTAAACCCATTAAGAATATATTTATTAAATATAAAGTTTGAATGCTTTCATGCTTCTACCGTAACAATAGTGGTCAAATCTCATTATTCTTTGTAAAAAAGCATTTGCCTCTCCTCCTATAGAAACTATACAAGGTTCAAAGTGATTAAATATAATAAAATCTTTTAAACATAGGTATCAAGAGCAGCTGGTGTGGTGCAATAATAAAAATCTTTTAATTATGACCCATCTAAGTTCGATTCGATTCTTAAAAACTATGCAATCACTTATTTATCTATATGCAAAAGCACAAAATATATGCATATATGCACACAAATTGAAATCAAAAGCACAAAATAAGTTTGGCTTGTAAACTTTGATTTCAATATTATTTAGAGAATTGTAAATTCAAATATATCATACTCATGCACAAATAAAAAAAAAAGATGATTAAATTATTTTAATATTATTGTTCTTCTATAATGATCTGGTTTATATAAAACATAAAAGATATATATATCAACATATAAAAGAAAATCAACTTATGAGTTTGTTGACAAATTAACAACTTCAAATTTAGATTGAGATAAAGATTAATTCTCATGTCTTAAAATAATTTATTTCATGTCCTTTGATACCTAGAATGTAATTGTAATATTATTTCTCAAATCTACTCAATATTATATTCTCAATAGCACAAATTAACAAGGATAAACTACAAACTAATTTTATAAATGTTTATCTCTATAAGAAGGAACACAAAACATTTGTTAGAAGAAAAAAGTAAAAGAGTTACTATGAATAATTTTTAAATTTATTTGGAAAGCTTTTTTATATAAACAATTCTAATATTTTTTTATTTAAAAAAAACTATTTTTATTTAAGAGAAAATTTTAAAAAACACAATTTTATTTTAAATAGATTTTTAACGTACATAATTTTTCATTCACCATTATAAAAGATTATTGGTAATATTATGATGGAAATAACAAGAGATTATGATTATTTAAAATAATATTATCATAGCAGTATTTTTATATACAATGACATGAGTATTTTTTTTTTCTTAGATGGCATAAATTGCTATTTTTAGTATTTGTTTTTTTATTCAATGATAAATACCTTTCCGCATTAGATTGGTATATTTAAAAAATAATAATAATTTTTTTTTAATGTCAATCAAATAAAAAACAAATCTTCTTCATCTTTTCAAAATTTATTGCCTTTCATTGATTTGACGTCTCAAATCATTCTCCACAAACTGTTGCCTAGAATAGAATTGACCCAGTAAACGGTGTCTAATCATGGTCCCGTGTCATCCCAACTAAAAATAATCTCAATAGTCAAAATAAGTGATCCTCCCTATCTCCTAGCCTCCCTTGGACACTTGCCACACAAACCCTTTCCCATGGATAACTTCAATTCTCCAATCCACATGCACCACCCTCGGCCTCCTCAACACTGCTGCTCCCCCTTTTCCAATGACGGAGCAGGTCCCAGCAGTCCCACATTCTGATGCAATCTCTAAAATTCATAACCCCGTTGCCACCTCGAACCAGCCCTTTTTTGAGCCTGGCACATACGTGATCCAAATTCCTAGAGATCAAATTTATCGTGTTCCACCACCTGGAAACGCCTCGGTCGCTCAACGCCAAAGAAATCCCCATCAAAAGAAGCACAAGTCATGTTGTGGTTGCTCTTGCTTCTGGTGTTGTTTTATTGCCATTGCCAGTGGTATTGCAGTTGCTGTTACCATTGTAGGACTCTCTTTTATTTTACTCAAGCCTAAGGATCCCGAATTTCAAGTTCAACGCTTTGTCGTAAAAAACCCACAAGTTTCCAAGCATAAATACTCATATACAAACTATGACATCAGGCTGAATGTTCATAACTCAAATCGGAGATCAAGCATTTTGTATCAGCAAGGTGGTGCTGTTTCACTTTCATTTAGGCAACAAAATGTTGCAACCGGAAAGTTTCCAACTTTCCACCAAGGTCACAAAAATTCAACAGATATTGGAATAGTCCTTAAGGGGACTGGTGTTGGGTTACCTAAGGATGTACAAAATAGCCTGAGAAATAGAAAATCAAAAGTACCTGATTCGTTTTCTCTAAAAATGAATGTCCCAGTGAAAATGAAAACAAGTGGTTTCAAAACTGGGCGTGCAGAAATTGTAGTTACATGTGATTTCACGGTGCAATCATTGGCACAAGACACGCACATACTTTCTCAGGAATGTCAAACCAATCGCTAGTCAAAGCATCGGCAGTGGTCGATCCAGTTTGCAGGGATGGCGGTGGTGGAGGAGGAGACGCATAGTGTTTGTGTGAAACTTATCGATGCGAATGATTTTTTATATAGGTAATTCATTTTGTTACAAATTTTATTGGATACAAGTTTAATGTCTTAGATGGGAAAATTGCTGGCAACGTTTGTCGCTGAATATTCAGTTTTCCTATCCTAAAATTGTACCATAAGAAATAAAAAATGACATGGAGACATTCTTCGTCTATGTTCCTTACTCTTCTTATATTAAGATCACAACAACTGCTCCTTCTCTACGTATATTAACCTAACAGGTCATCACCAGAAATATCTCAATTGTCAATTGAAAAAAAATCATAATATAGAAATATGAATCCACCATCAAGCATGAGCATCTTCTAGCAGATCTAGCCCAGAAACAAACTAAAAAAAACAGACGCAGCTTTGAAATAGCAACGGAGTAGTTGTAACTTGTATGTTCTTTTCGAGGCCAGAACAAATAGTTTCATTGAAAAATATGAACCAGAGAGAAGCATTGGGCTAAGCTCCAGATGCAGACAAGTAAAGTTAAATTGAATCAGGATGACTATGTTTCATGACAAAAGCCCAATAGCCAGAGTAGCCCACCCTCAAGAGCCTAACCCTCTGGAAATGGACCCCACCAAGAAACGTCGAGAAGCCTTTCTGAAATGTGACAAATCTCTGACCACCATTTGAATCCATGAGATCGAGATGGTTAAAGAAGAAAGCGCCGCACCTGCCCTCAATGCGACCATATAGCCACGACAAAATAGGATCATGCTCTGAAGCAAGGGAGTTAATAATATATTCCTTCTGATCCAACCATAATGGTTATTTCACTGTAGAGCCAATAATATATCCAATCATTACATGGACTATCGTGTGTACTTCTCACACCCCCCCCAAAAAAAAAAAAAAAAAGCTTAGTAAAAATAAAAAAGTGGCAAAACAATATTGTAGGAAAATGATTTAATGAATTTTTATTTTAGATGCGAGTCTCTTATAACTAAATGAAAATTTGCTTCAAAAAAATTACATGAATGACCTAATGGATACATTTAAGAACCAGTGGAACAAATCTAAGCCAAAAAGAGGTTTTGATTGTGCTATACCAGAATAACGGATCAAAAGGACCATTGGATCGTACTTAAATTTTTATAGCAGTTTTTTCTATAATAGCCACTACTTCATTATGCCAACCGTTAAATTTTTAAATATAAAAAATCTCGCTGAATCTTCCTAGTTTTGGTATTTTTTAGAATTTCTTTATTATTTTTTAAACCAGTCGACAAATTTCATTAATCATTACAAACTTGTCAACTTGTCGAGCTAGATGATAGAATACTTTTACCTTGTTACATTTTAAAAACGTAACTTTTACTAAATATCATTATTTTGAAGAGCAGCAACTATCTTGTCATGCTTAGAAATAATGATATTTAGTAAATATGACGCTTCAAAAACACAATAAGATAAAAGTGTATTATTTCACCAATTATTTTTTAAGAAACAATGTTAATCCACCATTTTTTTAGGTTTACTAGTTGCCCAATTTTTCCCATTTTAGGAGGTCAAATTTCTTGCCAGATAAACCATACAAGTGCCGGTTTGGCAATGAGGTGTTTGGCAAAAAGAGCATCCGTATGTACCCAAAAAATAAAAATAAAAAAAGCAACTGTAGAAATGACATAGGTGGTCATCAGACTGCCTAACTACAGTTTTTTAGCTCTTTGATTTCTATCTAGCATCAAGAACAAGTGGACGATGGGTATATTTTCCAAATTAAAGAAGTAAAACTCTGCCTAAGTATTAAGAAGAATAAAAATTAAATGATCCCCAGCTAAACTACTTTTAAAAAGGGACTGAAATGTGGCAGCCGGCCATTGCCAAAAGGAAGAAAAGATTAGAGATTAATGACAGAAGTTCAAACTAAACCTACCACTACCATTTTAAAACAAAAAGCTTCTTTCCTTATTCCTGCCAACACGCACACACCCACACATATAGTGACATTATGATTTCTTGATTACGAAAGTATAATTCTTGAATAAACTACGAACATGTATACATGGAAGAAGAGGACTGTGTATGAACACGTACGAAAGCAGTGATATATATATTTAGTACAGGGTATACACAGACACCATATATAGAGCTTACCACTTCAGTACTCTTTCCTTGACACCCTGCTAGTTATATTCGAGAAATCATCTATATATGATCGGGTTGCTGTGGATTCCTTGGCGTCACGTGTTATTATTATTATTATTATTATTGCACCAATAATATGAACAGGTACGATCGATTGAAGCAGCAAACCTAATATACGAACACATTATTCATTTGTTCCCTATGACAAGGTCATATGGGTCACATGGGAAATGAATTATACAATGCTGAAAAATACCCTACCGTTGCCTTATACCGTACCTTTTAACTTTGATTATTCTTGTGAAAACCGCGCCAACTTACCTGCAGGCTACAGCTCGGCCCTCTAAGCGGGGACCATTTTGCCTTGGGAGGACACGTCCCATGAGCTTGTGCTCATCAATTATTGAGTATCTCCAAAGCAAAATTAAACTTGGCCATAGGACCACTCTTAAAGAGACCAAACATTGCCAAATCAGAAAGCTTGGATACCTTAACAAGGATGTATAATGTGGATGAAAGGGGTTGGCTTCTTTTTTTGTATGATGGGCGTGGGGCTTCAATGGTCGTGAATCATGGTTTTAAGCTGTACTTTTGAATGCAAAAGGCCTTAGAATACTAAACTAGGATATTATATTTCGTAGCCGTACTTGTGGTTTGTTGGGAGCAGGAAGGTGTGTCTTGAAATTAAATCTGCTTTATATATATAGGAGATCTAATAGATTCTTTGATTGAAGGATTTGTCTGAAATCTCATAGATCTATGCTGGAGATCATGGTGTGCTTTGTTATGTTGGTGGTTCAAGGAAAGTGCCTCTTTCGCCCCAATAATTAGAGCTTCAAGTAGTTTAGTTTAATTAAGTTTATGGCACCCAATGATGGATTGCATCTAGTGGAAGCTTTTCTTTACACGTTTGATTGAGCCAGAGAGGTATTTTCCATTGCTTGGAAGCATGTTGGATGTCCCCATAAAAAATTTATGTCCTCTTCAAATCAAGCACTTAAAGTGGATTCCAACTCCTCTGCAACCATGGATTCCCCCTTCACCTATTAGTGGGTTTCCCTTTCACTACCTAACCCTTGAAAATAACCATTACTCTAGAATTTCGATCTATCAAAAAAAAAAAAAAAAAATTCCACATTTCGGATTTCTTTAATCCAACTGAAGGTGGGCTCTCGCAAATCTCAGTGCCCAATGGTTTAGCTCGATATTTCTGTTTGTGAGCAATCGTCTGGTTTCTACTGATTCAGGTCTCATATCTTTAAACCTGCATGATTTTCTTGTCTTTTTCTTTATAAGGGTTACTGGGAACATATGTTACCCTTCAGCCACAAAGAAAAAAAAGAAATAACAGTAACAAGAAGAAAATCCTTGCTTTCAATTAACTGTCTTAATTAAATACCCGCTCAAGAGGTATGATTTAAGTTCTATTAATTATTATTGTGTCCCTCATGGCCTCTACGAGATTGCATCTCTTTCCTTCTTTATCTTATTAAATATATTTGTTTTTGTCATATAGTAGTACTTCTGTTGCCTTGAAACTATGTTGAATGGATATTTTATTCTTGAAATAGTCAGTTGCTGTAGGATAAGAGTTATGATTTCAGGATTAGAATATTGACTCGATCGAAACACATCAATCAGTTTATAATGTTGTCATTGTACTATATATAGAAGGTTGGTAATAATTCACGGACATGTGTGGATAATATGTTTAACTAACATACTTGATATATCTAAGGAAAATGTTGCTGATCTTGAGTAAAGACAGTACTGAAGGACGACAAGTTTGCGTGAATTGATTGAAGAACAAGATCGTTATTAACGATATATATATAGTTAGGTGACAATGCTTGAAAGTAGTACTAATCCTGGTTCAGTAATGGATCGATGGAGCAAACACAACTGGTAGTGATCGAAAATGAAAAATCGAAGGAAAAGACTTATAATCACAAGATAAAGCATCCAGCAAACTTTCTTTCAGTTTCAATATTTGAGTCACATCTATAAATTGCTCTTGTTTTCTTTCTTCTTTTTTCAAAAACAACTTTTTATAGCTGACATTATCGTCAATCAGAGGGCCATGCATAATTTGGATTTTTTTCGTTCCTAAGTAAGCATTACTAGGCAGCTCAAAGATGTAGAACTTCCCGTTTATTGCAACATATGGGCTGGTTTAATTATATGCTAAAAGTGGGTTACAATCAGAGAAATGAACTGCTAGATAGACTTTTGAGTTTTTATGCTGATAATTGATGCAATCTTGGCATATAAATGAGAAAGGTACACTCGATTTTTGAGAGGAAGGCATCCATTTGAATACAAATGATTTTTTTTCAGATCATCCAGTATCCAAAACCATATAAGGCTAGGACCACAAGGACGAAAAAGATTTCCCTGCCGAGTATTTAATTAATGTAGCTGTATTTCTAAGCCTCTAACCAAGGATTTTGGTTAAGCTACAACAGATCCGTGCCAGCTAATTAATGTACCCTAAAAGTGGTTGAATACAAATGATTGAAACAATTTGTTGTATGTTTGAGAGGAGCTAGTGATCCACTTGCATTTTGTAAAGGCTAGATGGGGGCGATTCCCTAGGGTTCATTGGATTTTACTAGAAAATATGTAGCAAAGCCTATACCTTAAGTTTAATGTCCAAAGAGCTCCATGATACTGGCTCGCATGGTATCTTTACAACTGTTATAGATTCTCCTCCATTATTGAGTTTTCAACACAATGTGTGTTGGCGTGGACACCACGGTGGTGAGACGCTAAGTTCAAGAACTATTTTCACGTTGAGTTTGACTGCCCACCATTCCATTTGCCTATTTCTTGGCGTCGAGGAAATAAAGAAGAGACCACAGATCTCCTACAGAACACGGTGACAGTTCTTGGATTATATAAATCCCATGAAAACTAACGAGCCACCTTATACGTGAGGGATTGCAAAAATATTGGAGGACGAAGCACATGCCATACGGGCTGACATCATGCACTGCTGCACAGCATGCCTTAATTAGTATGGACTCGAAGAATGCACAATAATAGTAATAAATGAAGTTCAGGTCTCCTGTCGCACGAGTCCTTCGATAACCAATTGAAACCTAGCATGTTTAGCCAGTCCAGGGATATGTGCCGTTAAACAAATTGTAACCCACTGAAAAAAATACTCTTCCAACTAATATCTGACAATTGTTTTCCTTGCAGACACTTCAAAGGTTAATAAAATATTGCATACAGCTGGAAATAGTTTTTGTCGGTTTGTGTAGTTAATTAGTGATAAACTAGTTATTTCAATCGCTGTTAGTATATTTCTTTTTTTTTTAAAAATTAAATATGTAATTTTGTAAATATATTTTTTCACAAAAAATAAATTAAAATTAAAAATCTATACATTTATTTAATTAAATAAATGAAAAATTATTTTTGCCACTAAATGCAAAAAATAATTTTAACGTGTATATTCGACGCAGGTCAAATAATTTTTTTCAAACACAAAATAATTAATGTGTATGTATTATCAACATGTTTTTTTTTAACTTTAAGTAAAAAATATATATAATTGCAAATAAAAAAAATTAATGGTTACATATAATAGAATATAATAAAAATTATATATGTTAATAAAACCCTATAAGATCTTAAAATCATTTTTAATGTAATAGAAAAATGAGACAATGTTGCATTACTATAGTGAAACATCTTTTTCTTAAAATAAAGATAAAAACTAAAAAAATAATATAAATAGACCA
>Ga0325404_1006230_pt1 | contig 12538 bp, 6 predicted proteins | sample PopdelMetagenome_18_FD_205664 | JGI IMG/M metagenome (GOLD analysis project Ga0325404, IMG submission 205664) | Populus deltoides microbial communities from Bellville, Georgia, United States - Xylem-Control-R1 | ecosystem: Host-associated > Plants > Phyllosphere > Stem > Wood/Secondary xylem... | reverse complement strand
AGGAACCATCAATCCAATAGTTGGAACTACTTCATGGAAAACATAAATATTAACATAATTTACAATTATACCATATTTCATATACCACAATTATAATCGCATTCTCATACAATCACACTTTATATTATAACTAAATTCTTTCAAAATCATTTTCCTTACACAATTATACACTAATTTACCATAATTTCACTTAACTACACAGTTTATTACATGCAATTTAGTCCCTCATTGGTAAGCCATGGGCCTTTAAGGACCTCACGATTTTCTTCATTAATTATACCCAATTTAACACTTAACACAACTTAATCTAACCCAATTTGTTTAATTTGTAGTCAATTTACATTTCCCTCAAATTTCTATTATGAACCTAAGCATTAATTTCATGAATTCAATCTCAATTGTTATCCATTTCATATGAAATTGTTAGATTATGTTTAGAACTCCTTAACAAACAATAATCTAGTTGTTGAATCCTAACTAGTCAAAATTTTCCACATTCCTACCCATTTTCCCCTTCTGTTTTCACTTTTCCTCTCTAACTCAATCTTCTCTCTCTTTACTCTTTCTTAATTTTCTGGTATGAATGTGTTTTTCTCTCTCAAAACCCTCTACTTTCACTCATATACCTTACTTTTTAGCCCTTTAAGGTGAAAGCAAGGAAGAAGAAATGAATTTTCCCTCTTTCTCCCTTAATTGCACCCCGTTAGTTTTAAGATGGCAATAGCCAAAATAATATTCTTTTCTAAAGGATATGTAATAAACTTCTAAAGGTTTAGTTTTATTTCAGATAACCAATCAAATCTTGAACAATCTTTTCTAAAGGAAGAAATGTATATGTAATAAACTTGTTGGCATTATTTGGAGAAAATAAAGACGTCGTCTACATTATGAAGTCTAGCCTTTGTATTAATTTTGACCAAACTATGATATGGATCTACTCGGATTCCTTTATCGGTGATATCAAATCAATAACATTTGAATAAAAAGATTTTATTCTACTCGCTACAATATTGCAATTCAATTATCTATTTTAACTTCTCATAATAATCAACTTCAAACTCATTAGAAGTCGATTCTTTAACATAAACTCATTGTTATATGTCTTTATACTATGACCATACTTTTTAGTATGAAAGACAATTCCATTGACGAAATATTTATTATTGCACTTAACTTTTCTTTCTGAACCCAAACACAATAAATTCAAAGTACCACTAACATTCCATCCCAATCGATAAACCTGGTACAAGATGACAACAATTAACATTTAAAGAGAAAGGTGTAATGCAATTAAGTTTTACAATAGATAATAATAATTAAGCAGTGCTTATATGTGTTTTGAACCATATGAAAAATTATTCATTTAGTAATTAAAAAATTTGAGATTTAGTTGGGTGCGAGTTTTGAGATAATAAAAGATGATGATGTTGCATACGATGAATTATTCAATTTATTAGTTTATGAGAGTATAAGAGAAAAATTGTTAGAAGACAACGATATGTTAATTATTGTACTTATTGAATAAAAGGTCTCAATTCATCATAGTTAAATATTACATAATTATGTGCTTGCCTGATTTTGATTTTTATCAAGTATCTTTCCCTCACTGTATTTTTGGGTACAGTTCGTCCAAGATGGAAAAATATTAATAAATTCCTACTCAAAGACACTTTCACACCATTATCATATCTTGAAACGTTGTTAATTGTTGTTCCTAAGTGAGACTCAAAATAGTATGAGATAAATATCGAGATCTCTTCAATAATATAAGCCTTATATATAGAAACCTTAACATACGACTTGTATTTACTTTTCTCTTAAGGTTGAAAAGTATCTATATATGATTAAATGGATGTTTTAAATTAAAAAAAATAACATAAATTTAATTAGGATACATGTGTAATCCCTAACCTCTCGAATGGATACGTCCATCTATATTGGACAAGGTCTCTAACTTTTGCCTTAAATGGTAAATCTATGGGTAGATGCTCCATTGAGTCAAAGAAAGATGGAGGGAATATTATCTCAAGTCTGAATGATATTCGTTTCAAGCATCTCAATATGTTAGATATGCAACTAGTTAGAGCATATATCTTTTAAAAAAGTAATTGATCTTCGTAAGTGCATTTCATATCATCTTTAGAAATAAATCCCAATAAGAAAATGAAATGAGTGTTTGTATAAACACATGGCAGCCATGACTTTCCATTCAATACAATTTTCAATCCTCTAAATTCACAAATCTAGATATGTTCGCAGCATGTCCATTAGAAAAACACAGACTATTAAGTCATTCGTAGATAAGTAACTATGCATTTTTGTATAAGGTGAGGCTAGCTTTGAGCTTTGTGACTTATAACTCATTATAAACCAACTCCATATTATTACAGTGACAAAACAAAGATATATTCATTCTAGCATTAATGTTGTCCTATGATTTCCCTTACACATTCATAACCATGTTAAAAATATTTTCAAACATGTTCATTTCAATATGCATAACATCAAGATTATAGCGGAGGAGATTAGTCTTTCAATAAGAAAGCTCCCATAAAATACTTTGATTTATCCAATTATAGGCACACCAAAACCATGAAACTTTCTGCTTATCGAATTAAAAACCAAACATAATGTAATCGTAATGCGATACCATGTTATAAAATTCTTCACCCGATGGTACTGACATTGCAACATCCCTTTCAACTCTACCAACAAAAAAATCATTTTTTTTTCTGTACTTGTGATACGTTGGCAAGAATCGTTGGTGGCAATAAAAAAAGATAGTTTACCATAATTTATTAGGGTGAATGTAAACCCTGGTAGGTGTATATATATATTTGAGATAAAAAAAAGGTCTCGAGAATTGAGTAAATTAATTGATATGATTTGTATAAGTATGAAATATGAAATTTTGAATTTTTGACGAAAAATCACAAATCGGCTAATTTTACGTTATAGCATATAACTTTCAATCTGATCATCAGATTAAGTTGAAATTTTGCATGGAGTCTTATAAAATATTATTTTAACTTAGGTTAAAGTTTCAGAATTTTGGAGTATGATAAGATTTTGTTTTAGATAAAAGAACAAATAGCACAAATGAGTGTCTAGAAATTTCTTTAGGGACCAAATTGAAAATTTGCCCAAAACAACCCTCTTTATAAGTTGCTAGCAACGAAAAAAAAAAGGAAAAAAAAAGGAGTGTGCAGCCATCCAAGAGAGGAAAATGTGAAAAGAGGGTTTTTGTCATCTTTCATGGAAATTGCTTGAAAAAAAAGTGTAAGTTAGAAAGAGTGTTAAGTATTTAAAGAGAGGGTTTGATACGTTAAAGAGTCTACAAGGAGTTTAAATATTTTAAGTGAGCTTTTAGAGAAAAGGAAAGATTGAGCTTAAAGGGAAGTGTGAAGGAGAACTTAATTGATTCAACTTGTTTTGGCTTTTTATTCTTCATTTCTTAAGGGTAAGAAAACTCTCCATGATGATCCATTATGTTGTTTTTCATGTTTGTTCTTGGATTAAGTAGAATTGGTATCATGTGAAGGTGGGTTCTTGATGTTATGGTGGTTTGAATGAATGAATTTATGTTGATTATAAGTTTATTAAGGGGATAAATACTTGGGCTTGTCATTAATTAGATTAATATGTAAAAAAAAAAGGAAGAAAAAGAAGAGGAGAAAAGAAGATGGAAGGGGATAAAGAGTGGTTTCCACCTTGGATTTGTTATTGATCCCTTATTATGTTATGAGTAAATATGATCTTATTATGTTGATTAATGAAATTTTATAAATTGATGCTTAGTTATTATTATGTGTGATTATGGAACTCTTAGATAAATAGAAACTGTGGATGTAATTTGTGAAGTTGTGCTAGAGTATTGTATGTTGGCATGAAAAAATAAAATAAAATAAATAAATGGGTTAAAGTTAATTAAGTGAAAGTTGAAGAATTATCATGTCATCATTTTTTTACTTGAATTTTCGGCAAGGGTAAAGAATTTTGAGGGGTGGTTTGAATTGATGTAATTGGAGTTTTTTCATGACTTAAAGGGATGAATTGAATTTGGATGATGGATTAAAATTTAAAGTAGAAATGAATTTATCCTCTTAGAAATGTGATTTTAACCATGCAAAATATAAGAAATAAAACTTCAAACTTGAAGAAATTAATGAATTGCATTTTAATAGTGAAAAAAATAATAATGAAATGATGTGTTGAATTAGGTGTAAATGAATTAAATTTCCTGTAGTTATTGGGAAATTTTAATAATACTATAAGATTCCCTTATAATTGTGATGAATTAAAATTTTAGATGGATGTAACATTGTAAGAATTATTTATAGAATTATTAAAGAACATGAAAAAAATAATGATAATAATTTTAGATATTAAAATTGTATTGATAGAAAATTTTACTATATGGAGAAGTTTTAAATAAATTAGTGGATGATGAAGTATTGAAATCATGTGATCTTTTAAATGAAACAGGAGAGGTTGGAGGCTCCAAACAACAACAGGGAGCTATTAGTTGAGCATCACCAGTAGGTAGGTGTCCGGCATCTTGAATTTTTGTAAAGAGATTAATTCAAAAACTTGTGTTAATTTTAATTAGAAATTTTGTACTTTATGTTTTGATGTCTACGGATGAACTAGCGCCCGGTAATTAGACGGGTAAACTAATGCCCGATAATTGGGCAAATGAACTAATGCCCAGTAATTGGGCGAATAAACACATTTGGGCGGATGAACTAATGTCCGGTATTTGGGTAGGTGAACTAATGCCTGGTAATTGGGTGGATGAATTAGTGCCCGGTAATTGGACGGATGAACTACTGCCTGGTTTTTAGTCGAATGGATCAGTGTCCCTAATGAAGGAGTAACACCCTCGCGAAATGGCTAAGATTGAAATTAATTTGATGAATATGGAGGTGTAAAATATTAATGATTCATAATAAAGTATATAGGATAAATATTTTTATATGGGTATAGTGACATGATACATTGCATTTATTGATAATTATGTTGATAAAATGTTAATCTTATTTTCAGGACCCTTACAACAGTAGAATAGATCCTGCTTGAATATATGACACTTTTTGTGTATTTATATTGATCAACATGTATTTTGAGATTAATAAATGACGTAAAAGAGGTTAAATGAACCTTTTTATTTATAGAACAAAATTGTTATATGTAATTAATGTGAATGCCATACTTAAAAATATCTTTGTGTTATATTAAGTATTTGCATTTTATCATAGTTGCTTATAGGATTAGAAATGTTAGAATGATAAAAAAAGAGACAATTTTACCCCAAATTTTTATATTTAACTAAGAAATTGTCCCAGATAAAATAGTGGGTGCATTACATTCATAATCTATGTTTTTATTATTTTTCTTAAAATCAATTAATTTTGCAAGTTATGTAAACCTTAGAATTATTTATGTATTTTGTTTTTATTGATTGCATCTTTATTATTGGACAATACATGTCTATTATTTTTGTGATGTATTGATTGGGAATGAGGTTCAAGGTGATTGGACCATAATTATGATATGAATTGTGTCAAGAATGAAGATGTCGATAACTTGGTATGGTCCCGTTACAGGGAAAATTCTACTGAATTTTTAGTAGAAAAAAAATTGCTTTGAATAAAAATTAACTCTTATAAATAAATATGTTGTTTTTTTTTGGGTTGTGATAGTGAAGGCCTTGCTATTTTCGATATAGTATGAACATGTTAATTTTCCATGCATACTCCAACCAGAAACCATTCCATTCAAAAAAATCATTGATAGTCCACATCAAAGTCCTAGATGATCACAACAGTTTTAACTCATCAATCAATAGTCAAAGATAAATATCTATATTCTGACTTGGATTATTAGGACTAGGTATGACTGTAGATAAAAACATGAACCTTTAGTGGCAAGTTGTAAAGACTCCTTAGTAGCAAGTTATAAACTATGAGTATCACAGACCAAAAATAATTTGCAACAAATGAATCAAATAGATTGAATTTATCTGTACATAACCCAAGATATGTGTTCAGTGATTCTATTGAAAATTAAGGATACACCCTATTTAAATGTTTCCATGTATCATGTGAATGATTCCATGTCATGTGTTCAATAGTTTTTGGAGACAAGAATAACCTTTGTGGTCGAAGAGTGATTGTGAAGTATCTAAGTTTTCTATGTGCAACAAGAGTCTTTCCTTTACAAGTTTTGGGTTTATAACGAGCATGCCTACAGGTTCTGCATTCGGTCAAATCTGTATTTTTCAGGTAGTATAACATGTAGAAGTTTCAACATACGTTAATTTTTTTGGTATCCTAGGCTAAGATGTTTCATCATGGATTTAAAAGTATAAAAGTTCTCTTTCAGCTTATTCCCTTTGTTATCATAATTCTATCGTAACCGGCCTTATTCAGTCCACGCTCTAACTTAATGGTGAACACCTATGCAACTACCAATAATTGATTGTGATTTATATACCCATCTTATAATGGTTCGTCAGAGTCTTTCAAAAGATAAAAAAAACTTGATCATGTCTACATTTGGTTCTTCATCTATGATTGAACAGTTACCTATATAACCCTGATTCATTCTCATCGCATCTATTACCATATTCCTATAAGGATTACTATTGTCATTTATTACACCATGCACGTTGTTAGAACTAGAAGTTGACCCAACCATCTTTTCTACCAAGGTATCGTAAGGAAGAACATATGGTTCTCTGTGTACAAATTAACACAAGTATTTCTCCATTAATCTTTTTTTTTATAAAGAAGATGCATCGTTATAACATCTAGATCGAGAAACTTTTTATTTTTACACATCTTGTATGAACATATAATACCACATCCAATAATATACATTAATCTCATTACAATAATTCATCATGCACAACCCTTTAGGTGAAACTTGATATGTCCAAGAATGATCATTCATTACTTATATCAAACCTATAAAGAATATTAATAACAATATATATTAATTAATTATGTGAACTAAAAAAATCAGCTAACAATGGTTTAACTCAAACTTATTCAATCGATTTTAATAGTACCCTTACATCATTATTAATTTTCTACAAAAATTCAAATTCCTCTATATTCACTGAAATTTTTAACTTAACAATGAAATTGATATAACATGAAACATACCCTTTAAATAAGCCACTATTTATTTCATTACAAACACATAAATCATAAAATCAAAATCAATTTCATATAATTACAAACAAACACAATCTTTTAAAATCTCATACAAACCCTAACATGTATTTATATGTTCATAGAACAAATTTCTATAGGAAAAAGCTATAAAACAAGTAAACACACAAACAAACTACATATATTGCAACAAAATGCCAAAAAATTTCACTTTTTAAAAATGAGTTAAAAAAATGGGTAGTTTTGCTTACTTGAAGTGGGGAATCTTAAAAACAAATAAACTAAAACATGGATGTTGGCAGACTAAGTGTTGGGGTGACTGAATTTGTGGTTATGAGAGTTTGATTTACGATAAAACAGGGGGCGAGTTCTACTGTTATTTGCAAAGAAAATGAAGGAAGAAGTAGAAATAAAGAAGGGGGGAGGGGGGGTTGCTTGCCATGTTATAATTTAAATATTACCAATGAAATTATCGATGAATATTAATAGAGACTTATTTTGTTAGTAATACTGTCTATAAGCATGACACGTCAATTTTTTTATTCCTTCTTTTTCCATGTAATTGCATCGGTATACACCAATATAAATTTTATGTCGATATATTCCAAGGGAAATAGCAAGGAACTTTTTCCGTTTGTATTTGCCAATTTTCTAGTAGTGGTTAGACTTATCAAATACAATATTTCTAGATTCTTCAACTACTAGAGTTCAATGATTATATATTCTTAATGATTTGATTGTAGAAAAATAATCAAGTAATGTAAAGATTAAAAAATAACTTTATTACCCCTAACTTATGTTTAGAAAGTTATACTTTAAACAATTAATAAGTAAAACATGCTAAAATAGTAGGGAAATTTTTCAATATTACAATAGCTTTTATCTTTTTCATGGTATCATCTTCGAATATCACATGTTTGACATTCTTTTTCATTAACAAATATAATGAATCTAGTGTGTGTTTCCTTAATGCTCTTATTAGGCTTTATTTTAAAGAGTTCATACTTTCTAGTAAGACTTATTAATCTAGATTCTTTAACTTGACTTGTACCATCATGAGTAACTTTTAAAAGTTTCTAAATTTCAAAAGTTGTTTTACATTTCTTCATTATAGTAAACTTTATATGATTAAGAGCACAAAAGAATGCATTAATTGCCTTAATAATATAACTATGCCTTTTTTTGTTTGTCATCCCGTTCATTTTTGGGTTTAGAAATCAATTCTCCATCCAAATTTATTATTGTGTGTTGAGTATATCCACTCTAAATAATATCTCTCACAATTTAATATCAACAAACTCAAGAAAAGTTTGTATCCTAACTTTTCAATAGGCATAATCCCTCCATTCGAAGAATGGTGCTCTAGTTAATTATTGATCTCCTTATGCCACGATCTTTTCTCGTAGGTGATCAAACCTCAACCAAAGAGTCTATGCTCTGATAACATTTGAAACACTTAAAAAGCTTAGGAGGGGATGAATTAAGACTTTATCTAATTTTATGGAACTTTAAAGTATTAATCTCCAATTAAACTAAGATAGCCAAAACACTCAAGCGATATTAAGGAGCATAAATTTAAAGAGATAAGAATAGAGAGAGACACGTCAATTTTTATAATGGTTGAAATAATTGTCTATTCCACTTCTTGAACCTTCATTTAAGTATTCACTATCACATATTATCTTTTTCACAAGTGAGACCAAACCTTTACACAATCATTTTCCAGGATCAAAATCAAACTTAATCCTTTTATAGGCTCAAGATTGAACTCGATCTTCTTACAAGCTCAGGATCAAATCTATTACCTAATCTTTTTTATAGTATAAAGATTAGAAAACCTTACACAAAATCTTTTTCAATGATCAATATTGAAAACCTCTATGGGGCTCACTACCACAGGATATACCCAACTGGTTTAAGTGTTACTTACACTTTCACAATATGTTTATCTCTCACAAGAGTAAGATCACTTCGTATAAGATGAGAAGATTACAATAGATAAACTCAAGTCTTTATAGAATGTAATCTAACTCACAAATGTGAGAATTTATTTGATGCAATATAGGATTCAAAGCTTTTCAAGTGAATACAAAGATGAATTGAGCTTTTTAGGGAAAAAAAATCAAGCATCAAGTATGTAAGATTATAAAATAGGAGGAGTGTGTGAGAGACCTTACATAGAAATCAAGTGTGTATATATAGGAAAATACCAAAACCATCTGTTGCTCATATGGAATATAAAGGAACAAGTCTCCAAGGGGCGTAGCGTGATGGCAAAGGGTTTGAGATCTGCACAGCAGGTCTCGAGTTCGAGTCAGGACGTGCACCTCTTGTAAGAGCCTGGGACAGCTGGGGTTTTACTCCCTCACCTGGGCCCACAAAGTGCGCTTTCCGGGGGAGTGAGGTTTCCTTGAATCCAAAAAAAATATAAAGGAACAAGAAACTTCGCTCTTCCAAGTGTTTTTCATCATTGTTAGAAATAGCTAAGAGAAGGTTTATAGAGAAAAAGAGTTGTTACAAGAACAAGAAGAGTATTAAGCACACTTCTCTTAAAATTACAAGTTTGCCACTTTAGCTAATAATAAATTAATAGTATAGAAACCCATGCTATAAGATTTTAGCTATAAGCTGTAACATCCCATTTTATATTCACACTTATTTTATATTCCACAAATATTAGCATAATCATATACACTTCAAACTCATCACAAACATTTTTTCCATTTCACACTAACAATAGCATAATGAGATAAAATGTATATTTTCCATTAATTTCTCTCTTATATGCAAAATCAACCAATCACAACGATTCTCAACGGTAAGTTCTATGACCATCCTCAAGGTTTTCAATTCATAATGACATAATCAATTCAATTATGTTATATAATATAACTAAACTCATCTAAAATCATCTCTCATGGAAAATTATGGATTGATAAATCACAATTCATTAATTGGCACCCCTTAACCGGACATAAATGTCTTTAGGGATACTATGTTTTTTTCCATTAATTACTTATAATTTAACACCTCTTGTAAGTTATTCTAACCCAATTGATTCAACTTATCATCAATTTACATTTTCCCCAAAATTCTATCATAAATCATAATATTAATTTCATGATTTTTACCTCAATTATTATTCGTTTCGCATGAAATTGCTAAATTAGATTTTGAACACCTTACTGAATGTTAATCTAGTCTTTAATCTTAACATGTCAAAATTTTTCAAGTCCCTCATTCTTTTCCCTCTTCTACCTTGACAACCCCTTTTTATTTCGCTTCCTTTCCATTATTTCTCCCTTCTAATTAAGTGTTTAAGGGGTGGTGATTCACAATCTCTCTTCAATTCTTTGGCTTTCTAATGGGTTTTCCCTAAGAATTCTCTTAGCAATTGAGGTTTTTCTCCTTTTTTTTCTTCTTCTTAAAGAGTGAGAGGGTGAATTTTTATAATCAATTTTTTTACTATTCACACATTAACCCCACCATTTCATTTAAATTCCAATTTGTCCCCACAATTTTCTAATAGATTGCTAAAATGAAAAGCTAGATATTTTATTTTATTTTTTAATTTTAATTAATTATTTCGGCAGAGAAACTATATAGATTTAAATATTAAATTTATTCTTAAAGAAAAAAGTGATAAATAAGTAATAAATGAGCAATAATTCAAATTGAACCTTTTCTTTGCGTGTGGTTCATTTCTAGTATTTCCTGGTCACCAAGTGTCATGTCAGACACAACATCCGTTGTATATATATAATTAATTCCTACATTTGAATCATTCCTTAACATTCGTTTTCTAGGGTTTCATTTTCAGCAGAACCTTTTTTTATTTTTATTTTTTTACTCGAAAGTATGTAATGAAGACAATCTCTTTGATTTCTTTAATGCAAATTAGAGAAGGAGAGAGTCCTCTTGGTCATATTTTTAAATAGGAGAAGTTATACGTCTTATCTCCTTTGTCCAATCTTTTGGATTCACTTGAGGGGTCTCTCAAAGAATTTAATTTGAACATGAGAGACTTATATATTGAGATATTATTAGTTGAAAAGAAGAGGATTTAATTATATGGCAACTCATCAGCGATTTCTAGCCACCTTTATTGATGTTGTTCTCTAGCTATATTAACAAATAAACTAAAAGCTGTGGTTTTTTTTACTGTAGATGGAGATACAATTCACCGTGGAAAGTGGTTTTTTTACTTTAGATGGAGATACAATTCACCGTGGAAAGTTTTACTAGCAATATTGATGGGTTAATAACACCTTTCCTTTTCCTATTGCAGGCGCAAACAAATGGCAACCTCAACCTATGAGGAAGACTATCATCTCCAGTATGCTATGCAACTTTGAAGTGCATCAGTGCTGCCTCTGGTTTTGAAAGCAGCAATAGAGCTAGGTGTTTTTGAGATAATAGAAAAGGCTGGTCCTGATGCCTTGCTCTCAGCTTCAGATATTCTCGCTCAATTTCCCGCACAAAACAACCCGGAAGCCCATATTCTGCTAGACCGTAACCTCTGCCTGCTCGCAAGCCATTCTATTCTTACTTGCTCAGTGTCCACCAAGAATATTCAGGATGGTCATTCCCCGAGGTTATATGGATTAGCACCTGTGGCCAAATACTTGATATGTACTACTTCACTACTTTACAGCAACGTAGTGGCACATTAGCAGACCACAATATACAAGGATTACACACTAGCAGACATGATATGCAGGGATGAGAAGACCACGATGTGTAATTGTGGAATGGCAAGGTGGAAGAGATCATGACGTGACCATGACGTGTAGTGGCAAAGTGGAAGACTTAGTCTAATTTCTTTATTTAGTCATTTGCCTGTTGAGTCAGTTTGTTCTGTTTTGTTTTCAACATTCGTAGTTTGTAGCCATATTTGTTATTTTTCCTATCTGTACTGCTATATCTATATATAGCCTAAAAGAGTTCAATAAAAGAATATGCAGTTATTTCTTAAACAACCTTCTCTTTTCCCTATCTTCTTCTTAATTCTTAAATTATACTTATTAGTGGTATCAGAGCCAGGTTACAACCATGGACACTCGCAGTAAAACAAATGCAGAATTCCACAGTGATGTCAATGAAATCTTGGCACGACATGAGAACAGTTTCGATTAAGTGAACACAGCCTTACAAGTAGTGTTAACCGAGCTCCAAGCTCTTCGAGCTTCTCGTAGCCAAAACAATAACTCTTCTGAAACAAACCCCTTTGCCATGATGAATCCTCACACCCACATACTTCTCGTTCTAACACTACAAAAGACTACTCTAATCACAACCTCAAGTTGTCCTTTCCAAAATTTAATGGTGATGATCCAACGGGATGGATTTACAAGGCAGAA
>Ga0325404_1006227_pt1 | contig 12542 bp, 5 predicted proteins | sample PopdelMetagenome_18_FD_205664 | JGI IMG/M metagenome (GOLD analysis project Ga0325404, IMG submission 205664) | Populus deltoides microbial communities from Bellville, Georgia, United States - Xylem-Control-R1 | ecosystem: Host-associated > Plants > Phyllosphere > Stem > Wood/Secondary xylem... | reverse complement strand
GTACAGGATTGATAATTATGTTAAAAATCTCTAATCCACTCTAGGTTTTTGCAATATTTCACTTGTTGTAAGAAGTTTGTGCTTAAGAATTCTCCATATATAACAATGACTCAAAAATCTTAGATTAGGTCTACTTGTGAAAACAAATTCAGTTTTCTAAAATAAAAAATTTTAAAAACAAAAAAGCAAACTAATATGTGTTTACTAACTAAAAATTAATTCTTTTTTATATATAAAAAAGAACACATGTTTTTTTAATTCTCTTATTTAGAATATTGGAAAAGCACTAAAATGAATATTTTTCTTTAGTCCTGAAAAAATTTAGTGTTTGGTTATGAAATCAACCGTGATTTTTGTACGTGAACCCTACCATTAACTGCATCGAAAATGTTGTTTTGTTGAAGCAGAAATTATCTGCTTCTCTCGTCGCGTTCCTGCCTTTCTGTTGCATGTGCACATCCTGCTGATTAATTAGCATGCTGCACTGTTCGAGTGAACAATGCAGCATGCTGCACTGTTCGCGTGCTGCACTATTCCGCCGAACCGTTCCGGTCCAAAATTTAAAATGTATTTAAACAAGTTTGATCTAGTAAAATAAAAAAACAAAAATTATTTTTTTATTTTTTTAATTGTATTTTATTCAAAAAACTAATGTTTAATATTATTCAATGAAACTATATAAATTAAACAAAGATCGCTTGATGACCTAGAATTTGCAGAATTTAATCGCAATTTCAATTTTGTTCCTGATTATATTTTATCTGATGTTGTTGCGTGCTTAAGAAACCAAAAAAACTGTAGTCTTTGTTGGATGTATTTCATACGTGATGGAATTGTAGATATTATAATGGAACAATAAAAAATATTTTATATAAAATATTTTTTATTTTATGATGTAATAGCAATAGTTAAATCTATAACATTTAAATTAAAAATCATCAATGTTAATATATAATTTTTTAAATTATTTTATAACCTCAATTTCAAAAGTATTCTTAACCAAACACATTAAACTACTTTTTGTTCAACCTCAATTCTAACCACAGTTTTAACTAAACACCTATTTTTTCAAACTAACTTCAACTAAAAGTACTTTTTATAAAACAACATTTTTAAACCACAACCACAACAACTACCGCAATACCAAACACATACTTAATATTTTTTTTTCTTTGGTCCTGAAAAAAACTGCTCAAAAGCTCAGAGTAATTTAATGTCTCATTTCCCCCTCAAACAAGGAGAGGAAGAAAAAAACATGCATCTTCCCCACCTCCTACAAATAGGAGTGAACCGTTCAAGCCAAAAGGAGAGCGGAAAACAGAGAGGAGAAAAGAGGGAGGGAGGAAAGAAACTAAGGAAAGAAAAAAAACGCTGCACCAGCTTAACCAACCACAAAATTCAACCCGAAACACCGCTTTCCAGCCATATACCACCTCTATAACACCTTACACTACCCCCACTTTTCATTCCAGCCGAAAACAGACACTAAAGACCACCACAAAAGCCATCACTGCCACTGTTTTCTCCCCCCGCCGCAGCTTCTTCATCTCCAGCAACCTCACTCGTGGCTCACCCTCAACAGCTCTCTATTTCTCAAAGCAAGGAAGTTTTTCTTACCGGTTTTGAAGAGCAGCAGCGGCCCTTCAACCTCTCAGCCACCATACTAACAGCTAGCACCAACAACCTTCAGTTTTCTATTTTTTGTTTCAATCAAATATCAAGAAGAGTATTTTATTCTCTCTTACTTTTTTGAATGAAGAATACATGCACATATATATAGTACTTGGATCCTACAATCAAGTTATTATGCCTATAGTATTACTCTTATAATTAGAAAAGAAATAGTATTGTTCCTATAATCAATCTATCCTACCATACAGAGTAATATTAAAAAAGGTAAGACAAGGAGCATCACTGGAGGAAAGAATCCAGCAGAAAATGAAATCTGCATAACAGAAAAGAATCATAAAGAATCCTATAAAGGAGAAAAGAATCATAATATTTCAACATTTTCAACCGAGAGCATTCTTGGAGGATTTTCCAATAGCCTTTAACGTCATCCTCAGCAGATGCCTCCTCATCAATGCAGCCGTGAGCCTCCAGGTACGCTTCCAGCAGTGGCATCTTGTGGAATGAGCTCTGCATTAGCACTGTGAGCAGCAAGTCTTCAGCTCAGCACCGTGCTCGAGCAGCCGTCTAGCGGCAGCTGCACTTCCTCGCCTCTGCACCAGCACCGTGAGCACAACCTGTCAACGGTGACATATCCATCAACAGCAGTCTATTTTCTTCCAGTAGCAGTGGTCCAGCAACAACAGTTGGTGTCCTCCTCCTCTGCACCAGCATCATGAGGCGGGAGAGCACAATATCACAGTGGCAGGTATCATCACTTCAACTTTTGTGAGGAAAATTTTTAGAAAACTTATGGGTTCCGTTTTTACATGATTTTCTGTGTATCTGCTATGTTTTTGGTGTGCTAAAGAAAAGAAGAAGAAAAATCTTTCCCCATTTGTTTTTTGATTGAATAAAAAAAAAAAAGGAAAGAAAGCTTGCTTTGTTTTGATTTTTAGGCAGTGTTGGATTTGGGTGTAAGATTTCTAAGTCAGCTATGGTTGTTGTTCTTTTCTCTTTTTTTTTCTCTATGCATGGATTCTGGGCACAAGTCACTGCAAGTTCATTATATCTACTGCTTTGATCTTTCAAAAGCCAAAAGAGAGTATTAATTGTTGTTTGTGGGTCAAGGCTTGGCATGGGTCTTTTTCTTTTCCTGGGTTAAGTTTTATTTTAAAGATAGATGGCCCATGCTTTTTTTTGCAAGAGGCTGCCATCAATTTTGGGTCGCGTTTGGGCTGAGCCCTTTTATTTCTTAAGGCAGCGTTTTGTTGTGTATGATTTACAAAGATAAAATGGTATTTTTGAGTTTCTAGAGCTTGTTTAACAAACGTGTCTTAACAGATTTTTGATAGTTTTATTTTACTGTTTTTTTTTTGTCGAATACGCTTTAAATTTTTAAAAAAATTCTAAAAAAATTCAGGGATCATTTTAAAAAGAAATATGGGTCCATCATGTGTTTTTTTCAATAATTTCACTTAATATCTAGTTGTAAACTTACATTATAAGATACGAACTTGTTATTAAAAATACATGTTTTTCTTTAAAATTTCAAAAAATTCAAAAAAGAATCAAAACAAGTTCCTCATTTTAAAAATAAAAAAAAATATTTTTATTTTAGTGCATACAGCCAAATTCAAAAATTTTTCCATGCAAATTTTATTAAAAAATTACATTTTTATCATGTTTTAAAAAATAAAAAAAATAGATATCATAATTAGTTTATGATTATCCATTAGGATTTGACTAAAATTTCAGAAATATCATAAAAAATAATTTGTTTAATATTCGTGGTATGGATTTTACAATATAATGCATACTCTTAGTATTAAATTAAATAAATTAATTACAATAAAAATTAGAAATTAGCTGTAGATTTTATTATTTGAAATTACATTGTAAAGTATATCATCATCTATTAAAAAAATACATAATAGAAAATAAATTTGATGTTAAAACTTGGATTCTAGAACGACTAGAATTTAGCCTGATAATACAAAGACTTCCTTGCGATGGAAGATCTGCCTTGAATCTTGGATATGACCAATAAATAAAAATATAAACTAGAAAAATAATCAATCAACAATGTAGTTTACTATGAGAAAGGCATATTGATAGTGATGTGTCTTTCTATTGTACAACTAGTTCGCTTACACAGACTTTTACATATCATTAGATATTTTTATGGCTGTGATATTAGATGATAACTCCTTTAAAATAAAGGAAGAAAACTTGTCACACAATGTCATCCATGCCACAACAATAAGAATGACTCAAAAATCTTAGATTGGGTTTACTTGTGAAAAAAATTCAGTTTTTTAAAACAAAAATAAAAAAAAACAAAGAACATGTTTACTAACTACAAATGAAATTGTGTTTTTATATGTAAATATATAAGAACACATGTTTTTAAATTATCTTATTTAAATAATTGGAAAACACTAAAATGAATAGTTTCAAATTCTTCAATAAGGATCTTATTTGATTCATATAATATTTTATTATAATTTATTTTAATATTTTCAATTTAAGCCAAACAAGATTTATATTTTATATCTTATATTTTGATTTTTTTAATTAAATTTCACATTTCTTCATAAATATTAGGTAAATGTTCTGTTTCTATAGTTTTGATTTTTTATTACATGTTATCATCATGTCGAGTTAAATTATAAAAATAAATTTAATTAAATAGTCAATTTAATTGTGGATTTTTAGATTTATACAACAACAAACACAACAATTCATAGTTGAATCTCATGATATATACAATACAATATAATAAAATAGTCATAGAACAACACAACAGAAATAGCATTCCGTATATTTGCGTGAAAATGATTTTTTAGATATAGATAATGGTATTACGAAAAACTTGTATTTTGTGGTTTTTTCTATTTGAGTATCAACTTCATTGTTTTTTTTTTTTTTTTTAATTTAAGCACCTGTACATTTAAAATTTAATCAATCAAGTAGCTTTGTTAGCTTTGTTGTTGGAATGCTAACTTGACAATTAACTCCATGTCACGTGAGCCTGCGTTGATTTTTTATTTTATTTTTAGGGGATAATAATATATAAAGTACTTGTATTTTATGATTTTTTTATTTAAATACTTGTACTAATTTTATTTTATTTTAAGTACTTTTAATCAATCAAGTGGTTTCATGAATTTATATTATAAAATAACTAATAGTCTTGTTTGAGAATGTGATTGTGGTTGCTTTTTAAAGTGTTTTACATGTTAAAATGCATCAAAATAATATTTTTTTTTATTTTTTAAAAATTATTTTTGAAATCAACGCATCAAAAGGATCTAAAATATACAAAAAAATTAATAATCAGATTTTAACAAAAAAAATTTGATTTCTTTTAGAAAATTCCCAAACAGTTTCTAAATGAGTTATCTCAGATAACTACTCAACTCATGTGTTTGAAATTACCATTATTTTGCTAATATTTAAAATTGTTATTTCCTATCAGAAAATTAAAAAAAAAACAAAAAAAATATAATCAACAAAACTAAATAAATAGGCGAGTTTATAAAAATCAGTACATGTCTCCATCTGTAGTTATATAAATGGAATAGTTTCTAATATATCCCTATGTTTTTAATTGTTCTTCAATACCGTTCAAGTTTTTCCATTTAAATTAAAAGCATTATATTTTTCATTCTAAAAACTTCCTTGGTTTCTATAATATAAGGATATGATACAAATTTTGTTCAAATTTGATAAAAAAAAACCAAAGAAAAATTAAAATTACACAACCATTAAAATCTTAAAGAATTTTTTTTGTTTTTTTTAAATCAAAATTATATTATTGTATAGGTCAAGAGAATATTCATAATAAAAAAAATATAATTATTTAATCTGGATGAAAAAAATAGACATATTTAGACATAATATCGTTGTAAAACCTTACATGGCCAAGTGGATTTACTTGGACTCGGGCTATCTGGAGCTTTGACTAGGTTTTTTTTTTATTAAAAAAATCTAATTTATAATTATAATGTATTTGTTTTTTAGATAACTTTTGTGATTATAGTTTGAAAAAAAGTAAGTTTTTCAAATATATGGTTAACTATGGTTGGCTGGATTTAGTTATGTGTTTGGTAAAAATTATGATTAAAGTTTATGTGTAGGAAAAAATATATATAAAATGTTTGGTTGTTATGTTTGGGAGTGTGGTTGCAGTTACTTTTCAAAGTTTTTTTACTTAGAGATGTATTAAAATAATATCTTTTATTTTTTAAAAATTATTTATGATATCAGAGCATCAAAATAATCAGAAAACACAAAAAAATATTAATTTAAAGTAGAGAAAAAAAATAAAAAAATTTAATATTTTTTTAAAAGTATTTTTGAAAAAAAAAACCGGATTTTATGAAACTCGATTAATAAAATATATAAAAACTATATTTTAAATTTAATTTTAATGAGCTTTGCAACATAAAACTTAATTTAATGTGTTACTAATCATCTCGCTGTATTTGATTCACCAGAAACCTAAAAACCAATAAAAAAAACAAACGCAATCTTATTCTTTTTAAACTTGGATGACCCGGCCGGTCATCCCGGAACTTCAGACCTAACTTATTAATTTTTTCTTAAATGAATAAAACGGCGTAGTTTTGTGGTAGAGATACAAAAGTGTTTGAGCTCACCATCAACAATAGCCTCCTGAGCTTCAGACACAGTACCAATCCCTATTTCCCCTTCTTCCCCATTCCTCTTCACCTTCTCCCCCTGTTTGTTCTTCCATCCCACCTCCTTTGTTCTGTGATAAAAAAACGCGTAACTCAGCGAGCCCGATACTCCCACTCGAGTCGTCGACGCTGCTTGCAGGTAAATAGCGATCCTTTGCTCTGTGATCATTTATTTTGCGTGGCTTGAACTTTCATGTTGAGATTGTGCATGTAAAATAGAGTCTGCTTAGCATAAATTAAAAAGAATCAATAGTTCTTAGTTATTAACTCAATGAGGTTAGGTATTTCAAAAGGAACCTTTTTCTTTCTTGTGTTTTTGATGGTTAAAGCAAAACCGAAAAAAGTTTCGCAACTGATACTTTAATTTCTTTAAAGATAGTAATACTTTAATTTTTAGTTAGAAACGGAAAAATTAAGTTTTTTTTGTTCAAATACAATATTTCTCAATTTGAAAAACTGAGGGAATGTTTTTGTCTTGTTGGATGAGGAGGGTATGGGTAGATAAATGATTTTGGCTGCTCAAGCACGCCAGCGTGACGGTGGAGCTATAATGGGTTTGAAAGACGCAAAGGAGAGGAGTCCAAGGTCATAAACGTAGGAGTTTGGAGCATTCTTGTCGTCTAACAATACTAATATAGGTATATGTATACGTATATTATCTCTCTTTGCCTGCTGCTGCTCCATCTCTTTGTTTATTTAGGAGAAATTAAGGATTGCTCTTCTTTTTCTGAATCTTACAAACAAGTATAATGCACAAAGCATTTACAGGCGTATTAACTGAATCACTAATTAGTACATAATTGTCTTTATATATATATAGTAACCAAACAGAACGCTGTGTTTTATGTTAACTTTAGTTGAGAGATGTGGTGAATTAGATTTTGCAAGACTGCATATGGCCTGGCACCAACATGACCAGAAAGGGTCACCGGAACTGTACACGAGAAGGGTGGGTTAAATGTGTTAGGTCAAGTATCAATGGGAAGAACAGATATTAAGTGGAGTTGGTGCGGTCATATACTATTAATGTAGATTTAATTGGTAGAAACTTGGAAAGAACGGGCATGGGTTGCTTTCCAGGCCTGAGTTGGCTTTTGAAGCCATCTTGTCTATTTGAGTCAGCCATCTTGTCTATTTGAGTCAACCGTGTCTTATCTCTGGTGACAAATGCAAAACAGCTTACCTCAGAAAGCACACAAGTCATCAAAACCCTAACAAGACAATCTTCTGTTTTGTTTGTTGAGTCAGTGAAAAATCAATGGTTCTAATCTAGCACCTGAATAGACAATCTCAAATTAGCAAAAGCGAAATGCTTTGTCAATCTTGAGATTTATTTGTCCTGTTCATGTCCATCAAAGTGCCAATATAAATGGAAGAGCATTTGAGAGAGCATTCAGACAACACAAATTCGGTTCGCCTTGGAATCATAGCTGTCGAATTCACCTTGCATTACTTGAAAAGTGGATTGAAGAATACAAATGCGAGTTTTGAGTCATGTGACTACTTAGGACTGGAACATATGCCATGCTAACCATGATTTGTGTATTTTAATTTGATCCATTAATTAAATCTTCAAGTAAAAGCAAAGAAAACCCCTTGAAACAATGTCTCTGATGTAGCGGAACTCCCATTTCCACCTTATAATTTTAAAAGTTCGAGCTTGAAGCATAATTGCTATAAACATTTAAGCTTTATCTCAACTTTTGTAAGTTGTATTCTTTTATTTTATATAATCATTACAAATCAGAAGCTGAGTGGGTTTAGCTGTATAGGAGTTTTTCTACAGAGACATAAATACAGTTTGGTTTTTGGGCAGCTGAAGAACACAAGAATGGCATCAACAGTGCAATCACAGTCACTAAAAAGAAGGGATGCACCAGTAACAAGAGAAGGAGGGGATCAGCTAACTCTAACCCCTTTAGGTGCTGGAAATGAAGTGGGTCGATCCTGTGTTTACATGTCATTTAAAGGCAAGACTGTATTGGTATTGCTTCCCTCCCTCCTTCCCTCTATGCATTTTGTTGTTTTTCAATTATGCCATTTTATACTAATTACTATTGGTAATTCTTGATTATGCTGGATCAAATTCAATGAATGTATTTTGTTTATTGATTTATGTTTTTTTTGTCGAATTATGCCAATGTTAGTTTGATTGTGGAATTCATCCGGCTTATTCGGGTATGGCTGCTTTACCTTACTTCGATGAGATTGACCCTTCCACTATTGATGTACTTCTCGTTACACAGTATGTATTTCTTCTCCTTCTCTTGCTAATTCTCCTTGCTTGGCTATTGTGTATGTGTATATTGATTTTCCATTCCATGAGGCAATATTTTGTTTCTCACTATTAGTTTCTTAAATGCGAGCCTTTTCTCTCACTGAATGCTCCTTTGATTTGACCTTGCTTGCTTTCTTGTTTGTTCATTTTCTTGTCAAAAGATATATCTCCTATGATGATGTAGTAAGATTGCATGAAACTTCAGCTGCAAGAGATCAACTTGTCCGAGGAAGAATATGAAATTGTTTCAGAATTAGAGAACACTCAGCTCAGAAGTCAGATATACAATTATTGAGAAAGTTAGTGTTAGGGTATTTTGGTCTAATATTTGGGAAGATTTTATTGTGTGACAATACAAGTTGGGAAGGAGTTTTAATATTTTGAGAAAAACCACATGATGCAGTTCCCTAGGTGCTTGAACTTGCATTATTAGGGTCATTTGATAGGCAGTGGCTAGGTTCTATTCTTAGTTCCCTCATCAGTAGAAGTTAGCAAGTCTGTTATATTGTGGCACTTGACAATAATATAAACTGAAACAGTGAAACTTAAACTTGATGCTTTGCCAATGAGAGGGCAGGCTGAACTTTCTTACCTCTATGAAAAGTTATCAGTAGTATTCTTGATGTGCGCTGGGAACTTTTTTACTCTTAACTGGATCTATGCAGCTTTAGAGAAGTATAGATGTAATGAGATGCAGTGAGATTTCTGCTAAAGTGTTGATGGAATTTGAAGTGTCATAGACTTGTAATATCTATATTTTAATTATTCTCATGTTCCTTGTTGCAAGAAGACTAGTGATCTTCTAAGAAATAGGTTTGTGCTCGTGAGGTTTATTTGCTTATGATGGGAACCACAATAGAACAGTGCTGAGAGTGCTTGTGATTGGGGAGTTAAAGCAATCCATTTTCCAGGTGAAATCATTTAGGAAAATCTTGATTATCTATACTATGTTATAATAATTTTTTTAATGTGATTAAATATCATACTGTTCAACAAGAAAGGAAAACAATAAAAGAATATTGATTATTTCTACTAATTAATTATATTGAATATTATTGTGATTGCATATCATGCAATTATTCAAAAAATGAAAATATTGAAAATCATTTGATCACATTGGTTGGGTGATAAATATGCTCCATTTGCTGAAATTTCATTTAAGGTGTCAGGAAACTCTACTTAGTTTCTATTGTTTTTTTTTTCCTTTCTAATTGTTCATAATGATTGAGAATTCTTTCTGATACATTCATGAAGTCATAAGGGCGTCTTGGATTTTTTTTAAACAAATAGAAGCAATACCTTGTTTTCTATATTTGTTCAATTTAGTTTTTGTTATCTATCATTACTTTTTCAACCAAATTTTTAGGCCTCTCTGGTATTTTCTCATCATTCATTGGGAGTGATGTTTTCTGCTTGCAGCTTTCACTTGGATCATGCTGCATCCCTGCCTTATTTTCTTGAGAAGGTTTGTTTTTTCTACTGATTTCTACAAAGTCATTGTGCGTATCTTTCACTAGGATCAATCTAACATGTTCACTCTTTATCAGACCACATTCAGAGGTCGAGTTTTCATGACTCATGCGACAAAGGCTATCTACAAGTTGCTTTTGACTGATTATGTAAAAGTGAGCAAAGTTTCAGTGGAAGATATGTTGTTTGATGAGAAAGACATAAACCGCTCAATGGATAAAATCGAGGTGTGTGTTTATGAATTTTTGCATTCTCTTGTTTACATCTATCCGCATCCTTTTTGTTCTTCCAGAAACTTGATCCCCTTCGTTTACCTTCCTTCTAAGCAATAGCTTGGAAATATTTTTGTTTATTATATTTGGCTTGGCATTATGTTGTGGTCCCAAAGTCAGGGGCTCAGGAATTCAGCTTATTGGTTATTCTTCTTTATCACCTCCTATCCATGTTGAGTTAATTGCTCAAGATGAAAGGTCTGCTATTGTCTTCTGGAATTTAAAGTGTTTCAATCTTGCATTTGGTGTTGTGAATTTTGCTTTCTATGGATTTCTTAGCTTTCAGTCTGTTTGAGTTTGGCATTGTTAGTTGTTGGCTTCTCATTTGAGGCTTGTATGTTTCGCATGTAAACTGAGGACCAATTTATGTGCATCTGATAATTAAGTTATGCCTTTCGTTTTCCAGAACTGATCAATCTAAGTTGATTCCACACTTAAGTTGCATTTGGAATACTCTATTGCCTGATAAAATCAAAAAGCATATTCAAGTAGTTGTGGTTGACTGCCATGCATCTTTGTTGAACTATGACAGTTTGGGTCATATTATAGCGAGTGCCATTTAACTCTTTCTCGTCCTGTGCATGTAAGATCTACGTGATTAGTAATAAGATAACAGTAATTCTAAAGAAGAAGAAGAAGAAGAAGAAGAAGAAGAAGAAGAATCTATATATTTTATTCCCTTGTTTCTTTGAAGAAAGGGTGCTTCTTCCAAAATGGGAGTTGCTTATCTTTTTCTCAATATAGCATCTCTTTTTGGTAAGCATTATGCTTGGCATTTTAAGTTGATAAATCTGTCTGTGACCGATCCATGTTAGGTAATGTTTGGGCTGATTAAAAGGTGTTTTCGCAATTATGAAATAAGAAAAATAAGTAGGTATTTAATTTTTGGTAGCATTCTGAAAATACAATCCTATGGAGCCAATTCAAAGTGAGGATTTCTTTTGATTTTTTTCCATCCTTCCTTGTAGCAAAATCACGATCCTAATACCTGACCTGACACTTTTGTCAAGGTTGGGTGCATGTGTTTGCATTTTTGTCATTCTGTGTAAGCAGATCTGCTGGTGTTTGCTAGGTCTTATTTTCCTTATTATGGGGCCAATTCAAAGTGAGGATTTCTTTTGATTTTTTTCCATCCTTCCTTGTAGCAAAATCACGATCCTAATACCTGACCTGACACTTTTGTCAAGGTTGGGTGCATGTGTTTGCACTTTTGTCATTCTGTGTAAGCAGATCTGCTGGTGTTTGCTAGGTCTTATTTTCCTTATTATGGGGTTACTTATAATGTTCCTTTGTCATCCTCTGTTTAACTTAAGATTCCTTCATTTCATTGATGATTTTTGTAATTGCAGGTTATTGACTTCCATCAGACTGTGGATGTTAATGGCATTAAATTTTGGTGCTACACTGCTGGCCATGTCCTTGGTGCTGCCATGTTCATGGTAGATATCGCTGGTGTTCGAGTGCTGTATACTGGAGACTATTCACGTGAAGAAGATCGGCATCTTCGTGCTGCTGAGATGCCACAATTCTCTCCAGACATATGCATAATTGAATCTACCTATGGTGTCCAACTCCATCAACCTCGACACCTTCGGGAGAAGCGCTTCACTGATGTTATCCACTCCACCATCTCTCTAGGTGGTCGTGTTCTAATTCCAGCATTTGCTCTTGGCCGAGCTCAAGAACTTCTTTTGATCCTCGATGAGTATTGGGCAAACCATCCCGAGCTTCATAACATTCCCATATATTATGCTTCTCCCCTTGCAAAAAAGTGTATGACTGTTTACCAGACATACATCCTTTCTATGAATGAAAGGATCCGCAATCAGTTTGCGAATTCAAACCCCTTCAAATTCAAGCATATATCACCATTAAATAGCATTGAAGATTTTACTGATGTAGGGCCATCTGTGGTTATGGCAAGTCCTGGAGGACTGCAGAGCGGGTTGTCAAGGCAGTTGTTTGATATGTGGTGCTCTGATAAGAAAAATGCTTGTGTTTTACCTGGATATGTTGTTGAAGGGACCCTAGCTAAGACAATCATTAATGAACCGAAGGAGGTACAGCTCATGAATGGACTAACTGCACCACTCAACATGCAGGTCCATTACATCTCGTTCTCTGCCCATGCAGATTATGCTCAGACAAGTACATTTTTGAAAGAGCTCATGCCTCCTAACATTATTCTTGTTCATGGAGAAGCCAATG
>Ga0325404_1006225_pt1 | contig 12545 bp, 9 predicted proteins | sample PopdelMetagenome_18_FD_205664 | JGI IMG/M metagenome (GOLD analysis project Ga0325404, IMG submission 205664) | Populus deltoides microbial communities from Bellville, Georgia, United States - Xylem-Control-R1 | ecosystem: Host-associated > Plants > Phyllosphere > Stem > Wood/Secondary xylem... | reverse complement strand
TCATATTCCAAATAAAGTAAACAAATAAAATTAAATAAGAAAAAACAACCTTGTATTCTGATGCTGCTACAGGAGCAAGAACCCGCGAAACATCCCTTGAGGCACCTCTTGATCTTAGAAAATCAAGAACTTCAAAATTGGTTAGGGCACCTGCATTTGGGTTTTTTCTGCATATTTTTTGCTTCAATTCTTTATTATTAACTCCATCAGAGTAAAAAAGAAAAAAAAATAATTATTCAAGAATTAGAAACGTACATCTTCATTGAAAAAGGAGGGGTGGTGAGTGGAGAGATGGAATCGCGGGAGCTGTAGCAGATGACCAATGGAGATGTCTATCAGTCACTAGAGTCGCTGATTGATTCTGTTCAAACCCTAAGGCAAGAGAGAGTGTCCGAGGATAAGACGCGGCATTTCTTAACACACAACAAGTAGAGTTGTTTAATTAATTAATTTGATGCAGGTGGGACTAACAATAAATTGTTTTACGGTTTAAAAATATATATTTTTAAAATTAAAATATATCATAAATTCATTTAAATACCCAACCCATGCAAATATATATATATATATATATATATATATATCATAAATTCATTTAAATATAGACAAATGGTGCTTTTTAGGAAACTACTCCAAAAAATGTTAAATGAATGGCAATTTTGTAAATAAAAGATTTCCTTCTTTATTTTCCCAACTTTCTCTCTGTTCTCGTAAATGTAAACATTCCATCTCTTGTGAGGAAGAATGTTAAGACCTCCAATAATCAACTAAAAAACATAACTTACAATTCACCTGCAGAATTTAATTAATTCGAGATTACACAATCCATAATTACCGAGAAAGAAGCACCTTCCAAACTCTAGAGCTTCGGAGTTGAAATACTCTTGTTCTTTTTACTTATCAAATCTTGATTGTGTGGGGTTTAGCAAAGGAGATTGTAGCATCTGTGCAATATCATAGAAAACAAAGATTGAATGAATTGGGGGAGAGGGCTTTAACTTGCTCTTAACGTCTGACGTTAGTAAAATCCCTCTGATTGTTCAAGAATCGATCGATCGATCTCAGCTTGAAGCTATTTGGAATTTGGTTTAGGATGGAAAATTAGTAGACTAGAGTCCTCCTGGGCAGACGAGTCCTTTTCCGCAAGGCTTCGAGCTTGTCTGAGCTAATACTAGGGAATTGATACAGACTAACAATGGAGATAAATGCCTTTCTTTAGGGAAACCAAGAATAGTTGCCCGGAGATTCAGTGATCGTAACCAAGGAATAATAGAAATCTTCCACCTACATTGCCCTATGCATCACTTCTATTTGTAATCAACAGCTTCAGATACTGCTATCAAATCAACAGAATTTCACCGCCTATTAAGCTAGCTCATCATCTCATAGTGTTCACTTAGATCGTTGCCGATCACTTGTTCATAATGCCAATCGATCTGCCGGTGACAAATTTTTTGCATACATTGAGATGCAAACAATGCAGGAGAGCATAAGTTTTAACAATGGAGGCGTAATGTGGTGATTTATATAGCACGAATAGAGACATTTCTCGAGCTTGAGTGTGTCCTTGCCATCTAAAGCGAAAACAAGAAACAGAAATTCAGAGAGGGAGACAAGAGAGCTAACACCAACAGCTGCCTGTCCATTGCCAGTACAAACATCCCGAGCTGAGAGCAGCAAGCATAGCATAGCCTACCAGGCATTCGTCAGGAAAATCTGGCATAGCTAGAATCCAGGTATATTGCTTCCTGCTTGTGAAACAAACAAACTGGATTCATTTTATCCCAGAAGAACCCAAATTGATTATTTTATGAGTAAAGGAGTTGAACAATTCAACATCATATTTATACATCCAAGTACCACACTGAAATTGGCAACGTACTGATACATCAATATTACTGATTTATTCTTGAATGTTAAACAAGCATTGCAGTATAATGGATCCTGCTCAAACCTCTAAAGAAAGAAACACTATTGTATTAAGCACTTTCATTCAGAGCTTAACTTTCCCTGCAAGCATATATGTCTTATAGATAATAGTTCTAACCAATTCAGGCCCGCCCCATGCACTCTCAAATTCTCTAACAACCTTTTCTGACAGTAAATCCACACCTTGTCCCTTGGCTGTATTAAATGATGAAAATGACTTTAAAAGCTTCAAAAGTCCCTCAAAAGACATCTCCTTTTGCATCTCCAATTCCAGTGGCTGCCCCTCGCTCCCAACACCTACACTTTCAAAAGGAAATGGAAGTGTCTTGTAACACTCTACTGCATACTTGACGTTTGGGTTTCGAAAAGGAAAGGTCCTCTCAAAGTGGGTCCTTAAGAGAAATTTCCGGGCTAGGCTGGATTCCTGAGTAGCACCAAACTGCAAGTATGCCTCCAGGATTTCTCAGAACACGCCTGACGATTGGATAGAACTTTTCCAGATCAAACCCATACACAGCTGAGGCCACAGTAATGAGATCAACTGAATTTTCACCCCCAAGTAATGTCACTAGTTCATCATCGGACATTGTTAATGGGGTATGCAAGTAATGAATTTGGTGGTGTGGTATGGCATGCTTTAGCTGTTCTTCACTTATGTCAGTTGCTATCACTTGCTTGTAGTGCTCCGACACCTGAAAATGACAACCATCTTTCAGAACTAATCAAAATACAAACACGACAAAGTAAGGTCAAACAAAAGTTCTGATTCAAGCCAAATCATCATACTAATAGACCTGTCAAGAGTAGAGAATTTGAGCGCCTTAGGACATATCTAATGTTTGGTCTTGTTTCAATTTTAAGGAGTATGTATGTCACTTGGGTTTTTTGGATAACTGCTGACTTATTAAGTCTGATCAAATATTAGTATAAGATACTTAAAAGAGAGAGCTAAGATTGTTCACGTCTCAATTTCTTGAGCTGTGGTTTAAGAATGTAAGAGACAGAGAGAACTAACACCAACAGCCGCTTGACCATTGCCAGTACCAACATCCCAAGCTAAACAGTGGTGAGGGGTGAGAGCAGCCAACATTGAGAACCATTCGCTTGGATATCTTGGCCTTGCATCCACATATATAGATGCCTGCTTGTCAAACAAACCTGCCATGTAAAATCTTGTGAATTCTGATAGTATATTATGTGCGTGTGAAAGTTTTGATGACCCAACGAAGGACTACTGTATAATATATTATGGCAGTCTGAGTTTACAAGGAGGTCAAATAAACCTATTCAGGAGAGCGGCCTGCAATTTGGAGGATTGGTATGTCTACTTCTTGTTTTACCCTAAAACAAATGGTATTCGCTAATAGCTTTGCTTCGAGTATTAAGCAGGATTAATCATATTTCAGGGAAAATAAATGGTGACAGAAAAGTGACCCTCTAACCAGCCGAAAAGAAAAGGAAAGGAAAATAAGAAAGGTAGATAACTTGTGAGTTGAGGAAAGTGCAGGTTGACCCATACCAAGAATTGTCATTGGTTTATAAAGATCAAGTTTCAAATAAAGGAAACAACTTGTGAGATGAGGAAACTGCAAGGTTGGTTCCTATAGAAGAATTGCATCAAGTTTCAAACAAAGAACTTGTGAGATGAGGAATTGCATCAAGTTTCAAACAAAGGAAAGAATTGTGAGTTGAGGAAAGTGCAGGTTGACCCATACCAAGAATTGTCGATGGCTTATAAAGATCAAGTTTCAAAAAAAGGAAAGAACTTGTGAGATGAGGAAAGTGCAAGGTTGGTCCCTACGAAGAATTGCCGATGGTAAATATCAAGTTTCAAAAAAGGGAAACAACTTGTGAGATGAGGAAAGTGTAAGGTTGGTCTCTATGAAGAATTACCAATGATAAATATCAAGTTTCAAATAAAAAAAAAGAACTTGTGAGATGAGAAAAGTGCAAGTTGATCTCTACCAAGAATGGTCGCGATCTGCTAAATGTCAAGTTTCTTTCCAAAGACTTCGCTACTGTTGGTGCATTAAGACGAGATCCAAGTCGTCAACTTCATAAAGGAAAACTTCTCTGACGGGAAACTTCAGCCTCGCTTCCTCTAATTTCTCAACAACTCGCCTATCAGACACCTAATTTGTCCTCATTTTGCTTTCTATAGAAAGAGGTTGCAGACTCGGTTAGGGGTGTGATTTGAGTCCAAAAGAACAGGTATAACATCCTTGAGTAAAGGGGTTCTTACAGATTTTGTCTTAGAACCTGACTTTTCCTGCAAATCATATATTTGCTCTAGATAACAGTCTAACCGATTCCTCCAGACCATCCCATGAACTCTCAAGTTCCTTGACAATCTCTTCACGGTAATAAATCTGTACCTTGTACCTTAGCTACATTGAAGCTACAACTGACCTGGATTCAGAATTCCCATAAATGACAGACTTGTTACTCAAATGCCTTCAGGCTGGTCCCATCCACACAATTTGTTGCTCGCTCTCAACTTCAATAACCAAAACAACATTAACTCTTTCCTATAGTTTTACAGAAATAATGGATACATCAATATCCTGCTAATAAATGGTGCTAACATCAAAAGCAAGCAAGCAACAAGCTTTCTGGGGTCTAAAGACAATACCTTCATCTTTGTCTACAGAAAAAGCAATTTTTAAACTAGCAAACAACAGGAATATTTCAACTCTCATGGATGGTAGAACATTAACAAATAGGGTTCGAAACCAAAACAAGATACCTCACCAGTTGCCACAGAGTTTCACCAAACCCACATAAAACTGAGTCAAATCAATCATTAACAACCCCCTAGCTTTCTTTTCAGAGGCAATACGGCAGTTTAGCCCAACATCCATACAAAATTAAGCTACTGGTTCTCTCAAACAAAATTTATATATTATCCGCCAACAGAATCTCAGTTGCTCCACTATTTTCATGCAGTGTTATTTCATCACAAAACATATTTCTATTTATCAAATAGAGCATCACAAGAACAACCCGGAGCAAATCTATCACAGATACACTATAATAAGTTAATAACACAGCAATTCACCAATCAAAAAAAGAAATTAAAATTAAAATTTCTCAATTCCTTCTTAAGCACATACAACAATACCCTTAAAAGAAGAGAATTTCTTTTTCTAAACTTATAATAATAAAAAAAAAACGAAATCGATCAATCACCCCCGTTGTTTTGAGAAGAAGAACAAGCACCGTCCGATTTATGATCATGATTGCAATCATCATCGCTATCATCCTCATCGAAGGGCTTCTCCTTGTGGAAAATACAACATATTTTAGAACTTTTCTTCTGCATATACTCGTTATCAACAGTGCCTTCTTTCCACGAAACCTTCTTTTTCGGCCGATTTAAGCGCAAAGTTAGGGTCTGTTGCTGTTGCCGGGTGAGATTATCCAGGATGGTGATGGTTGCGGAGGAAGAAGGTGGTGGTCTCATTACGGTGGTGGTTGTCGCGGTGGTGCTCATGGCGGAGTTATTGGAGGTTTGTGTCTTGCTTGGAATTGCGAAGAAGGAGAAAACGAGATTCACAAAATACAATTGGTTTGTATTTGTTTTTTTCTTTCGTGAACCAACTGGAAGAATCCGAATATTCTTTTCTATTCGATATTTCTTTTTGTGAGAAACCTTCAAATTAGTCCTTAAACTTATTGTAAGTTCTATTTGAGTACTCCTACTTTAATACGTTGTTTGACATAAAATAACCATAATTATAAATTGAGAAGTGTATGCATGTATTTAATTAAAAAAACATTAAAAATCATTTGTATCATCAAATGAAAAAAAATAAATTGATAACAATAACTAAAGATTAAATTGGAAAATTAATATCACAATGTAAGTTATTTATCCTATTATGTTTAATGACTTTGTTTATTAGAATTAATTTTTTTTATTTAATTAAATGATTATAAAAATAGATACACATATGAAATCGATTGAAAAAAATCAAGTGAAAAAAAATATTATGTAATGTTACATATATTATTAAAAAACAAATCTATCATTTTATGTGAAAATCAAGTAAAAAAACATATGATATTAAACCCAATAATAAATTGAAAAGTTGAAAGATAAATGTAAATATAGATATATGATATCAAAACACGAAGGCATGAAATCGATTGTATTTAATAACATTATTTATTGAAACCAATATTTTAGTTAATAAAAAAATTATGCATAGGAAAACATTTCAATAAAATTAAAGAGAAAATATTTTTTAGTAGGGTTGCACATAATGAATACCTCTTAAGATCATAACAAAATTCGAAAGTCTTTTTATTAGCCAAATAAAAATTAAATATTTTTTTATTAAAGAACATCATAAGATTTTGTAAAAAATCAAAAAAAATAGCCAATAAAAAAATTCAATAAAAACTCAAAATTAAAAGGCAAAATCGAAAAGGCAAAAAAAAAACCAAACCCAAAAAAAGGCCTAGGCACCACGCACTAGTCTAAGTGGCCTAGTTCACTTGAGCTTAAAAAAGCCCAAGTCCACATGCTTAGGCTAAGTTAATTTTTTTTTCAAATGGCGGATCATCTATCGCCGATTTTTTTTAAACAAAATTTAGCCTGCGACATGATGCATACTATGATGGACAATATGTCACCTAATAGCCTAATTTTAGACTGAAATCAGGCCAATGTTTTTTTCTCAAAAAACTCAATTTTTAAATCGTTTTGACTCAAAACATCTAGAAAATACATATACCTAGAAAACCCAAATAATGACCCAAAAACCCTAAAATCAACCTAAAACAAATAAATAAAACTTTTTAAGCTCAGGTTTACCTTTTCAAGCGATGGAAACGACAAATAATATCTAGGTGAGACTCCCCTCACCAAGACTGATCTTTATTGTGGTCTAAATCGATGTCAACTGATATTTTTTTTCTCTATCACCATAATCCTGTGACTCTCTCTATTCTTTCTCAAATCGAAGGCTAAAGAGATGGGGAAAATGAAGTTATATACCAAAATTAAAATCTCGAAAACCAAAGGGGTCAAAAAGAAACAAATTAAGAAGTATAAAGACCAAAATCAACTTTCAATGCAAACTTTAAAGGTGCCACCAAGTTTTGTTATTTTTTCCACTTCAGTCCCTCATCTTTCAATTATATCATTGCTCAACAAATCAGAGTCAATTAACCTTCAATTTGACCATAAAAAGATTTAATCGAAAAGAAAAAATGTATATGACTAAAGTGAAATGTAAATATATGAATAAGAAACAATATTTCTCCCATAACTTGAGATTCGACTCGGGACAAGTTCATATCATAAATTGAAAGAGAGTAAATCCAGGTTGACTCTAATTTTTTTTTTTAAATGATCAAAATAATATTATGTTAATAAAAAAAAAACAACTCAAGGATCAAGTTTTATCTCGAGCCAATCAAATTATAAGTTAACTTGGATTTGACTAGATCAAACTCTGTAAATATCTTAACTATTTTTTTTTTCTATTCAAATTAATCTAAATCTCAAGTTTCAAGTTTCAAGTTAGCCCACGAAACCAATTCGGATTTTATAATTAGGATGGAACATTCCCAGACCATTTGGAATATGCAAATAGCCCAACCCCAATACATGGTGGTTTATATTTGAACATACTTTAACCATTTACTAGATGTAAATAATATTAAACGGTAAATTTGGATCAATTTTATTGACATAACGGGAAACAAAAGTAAAATTTCTGAATCAAATGACAAAAACCAGTTCATATTCCACAATAGTAAACCATGCACTAGAATCAGCAACCTTACTCCAAAATCCTAAAGTTTAACGTGGAATAAACCTTGCATGTTGAAAGCTGAGACTCGTTCTTTCAAGGATTACAGTGGAAAGTCCGAAGTTTACCTATCACAAGAGGTTTTTCCCCCTCTTTTTTTTTTTTTTTTTTACTGGGATTTGAATCCAAAAGTTTTGTCCATGTCAAATAGACTTTGGAACCGATGGCACTGGCGAAATCACAAGGATAACTGCAACTTGAACATCTAGTATCTGATATTCAAAACTATATTGCAAGCCATTTATGCAAGAAAAACACAATAATGGGGCCTTGGAATCAGAAAGCTTGGATGAGATGGAAACAAGCACAACGCACTCACAAACAAATAGATAAACCAGAAAATATAAGATATGGAGCATTTCCATTGTTAATTATACAATCCAAATGCATTTGCCAAGCCAGTTTATTCAATCTCTCATCCTTCTACCAATCATTAATTAACACACCAAATTATTTACTTGCAATATTAGAGGCTTATACCTTACGTTTATTGTCATAAAAATAATATAATCCTACTCGATGCTTGTCTCAATATAGGATTCATAAGAACCACCTTAACCCTTATAATCCAAGAGAAGGGGTATGGTGGAACGAGGCAACATTGACTATCACTTTGACCATCAATGAGCAACAGCAAGGCACCAGCGAAAATGTGTTGAACCATCAACTCAGCAACCGAGGACACCTCAGCTTTTATGGATTTGTAATAACCCTTTGGTTTTTGGACTCTGCTTTCAATGCCTATAAGTTTCTTTGCCTGTCAACGAGAAACAAGGGAACACAGCTGAGAAGCTTTGACTAAATGAACTATTATTTAAAAGCACATCATTCTCCAACTTTACCAAGTAACATTTTTACCAAAACCAGCATTCTAGATTCTTTTCCCGTAACCAATGTTATGAAATCAACCCAGTGTGCAGGGAAAGTAAAGTACAAGAGTTTAACCACTTAAACTCAACGCGAACTCATTTCTTATCCCTTGCCTTGAAGGTAAAGCCGGCTGAGAGTTTTCTACAATCATTTCTTATCCCTTGCCTTACACAGAAAGACTGATGCAGCATATGCAAAGAAACAAAAGAAACAGAATAATATCAAATATGTGCTTACTTCTGAACTTAAAGATGTACAGTCCAAGCTTGAGCATAAAAGAAAATGACCAGATTCAAACTGAATGGGCACCATACTAAATTACGAAATAAATCAATGGTGGAAAGTGGAAACTGAGTATAGTATGTCAAAGACTGTATGTTTCATCTTGTCCGGTCTTCAAAAGCACAATGATACAATGGCAGTAACAAATAAACAAGAAAAGACGTAAAATCTCCTTTCACCCAGTAGGCTACCCACGTAGTCATGCATAATTGCACTACAGTTTTAAAATTCAGCTAAATTATAAAAAGAAATATCTTTTAAAACCCAAACTAAGGCCCCATAGAGAAGGCTTGGCTCAATTTTTTTCAGACTTACCCTAAGATAACTGGCGTCGTGATGATTTTGGAAATCCATAGAAAGTTGAATGATTACAATAGTGCTGAGCAATTAATAGTACTGAACGATTAATAGCGCTGAACAATTGGTCAAACCACCAGGAGAGCTTCATCAACGCATCATATCCATACAAGAATCATGGAAGTGAAGACTGACGATAGGATGCAAGATAATGCTAGAAACCATGCCTCATTGAAAAAGTTAGAAACATACACAATGCTCTAATGTAAATCATAAAAGCTGATTTTGGTTAATCAGCCATCAAACAGTAAGTTTCTCATCAATCCAGAAATCAGAAGTTCAGAACATGGTTTCCATTACCATGTTACAACTCAAAGCTAATTCTTTTAGCCACCTCAGTTGTCCATGCCCTTTCACATTTTTTTGTGACTTTAACACGGTATCCTTCGCCTTTTTTACAGATAAACACAAGACTTAAGGAGAAGGAGAACTAAAAATAAAAGGTTGGATTGCTCATAAACAAATGGAACAGTAAAACATAATGACATGATGGAACCAACCAGTTTAGATAATGTAAATCACCAAGAAAAAACAATTTGATATTTATTTACCAAAAAAAATGAAAATAAGCATTGAATAGAGAAGGCCGACCTTGGTGAAGACAAACAAGCTGAGGCAGTTGAGAAGCCAGTAAAGACATTTGAATAGGACTTGGTCAAGTATGAAAAGTTGCTAATGGGAGGTAAAGCAGGCACCCGTTCACCTTTCTTCAAAAGCTCTTGTAAGTTCAGTCTCTGCATGGTCAAGACAGTTCTCGACTCCTTCCAAACAAAGACAAGGAGACCATTTTCAATTACAAAGAGGGAACCAGGCTTTGAGCCTGGATATCTGAAACCATACCCATTTGCTATACCCTCCCCTGCAAATGCATGCTTAATGATCAAAGGAAAGGAATTTTCATCAACATCCCAAGGAAATGGATCGTATAAAGGCTCATCAATATTAACTATGAACATTGCGGAGCCATTTGGATGCAGAACATAATGGGTGCCTTCTAATATCTTAGTAGCAATGAGATTTCTTTTTCCTTCAGACTCCTCATAAGAGACCAAAAGAAAGAACAGAGCCTTTCCAGGCTTGTCTTCAGTGGGCTTCCCGGGAGGCCAACCAAAAGTCCCTCCCCATAAACCAGCATATTCTTCATCAGCTCTTGGACCCCGCATGGGTAATTTGTATAGGGCAAACCGGTTGTCATGCATATTCGGCCATGCACGATAAGAAGATAACCTCAACACAGTGGCGTGTAATGTCAACCCTATTGTATCACCTGACCTTAAAAAATCATGCAGCGGTGCATGTTTTCTCTCACTCCTTGAACAACTGTGCTTGGAATGTGTGTGGCTACCATTTATGGAGGGGGGCTTCCCCAAAATCTGTCTGATGCTTGCTCTGAAATACCCACCAAGGGTTCTCTTAGTGTTGGACTGCATCTGATTATCATCCTCGTTCAGAGACCCACTCGACTGATCAAGAATCTTCCTAACCTCACTCAATTGCAGTTGCATAGGATCAAAAGGCACTTCAGGAGCTTCCTTCCAATTGAAGCCTTGACCAAGATTATACATTTTCAAAAGAACTGATCTCCGTTCAAACAAGAGTGCCAAATCTTTCTGAAAATTCTCTTCATCATTCCTCAACCGAGGAAATAGCAGACTATTTGCCAAATCGGATACCTTTTGACCAACTTGGGTTGTGACAACCTCAATCAACTTTCTTCTGTCACTGAAAGCCAAGCGGCTAAAAGGCACCTGAGCCTCACATTGTATGATCATCCTCTGTGACCCTGGCAATTCACTATGTGACCTAGAAACATTTCTTGCTAGCTCCCTATCTGAGTTATAGGCAAAGCTCTTATTAGGGAATAATTTACTCTTCTGTTGCCTAGGGTCAACCTCAAGCAGCAGAACATTGCAATTCCTCTCAACAGACTTGACTGAACCAGGATAAACATAGTCATTCCCTTTCTCTCTTCCATGTAGGAAAAATGCTGTGGAACCATCAAGGTCACCTATTATTTCAAACACCGGCGCCCATAAAATAGGACCCTCCTCGATACCTAAAGGGCCTAACTCCTGAGGTAAAATCCGGCATCCAACAACAGATACAAAACCTGGCATGACATAAACTACATTACCAAGCTCGGGATTTTGGTGAACCCAGATTCCAATTAACGGCTTAACACTAACAAGGAAGCGACATAATGCCCTATAAGATGACACACCCTTCCGCCACTCCAGCAGATCCCGGTGAGGGACAATTCCTACCATGTCACATTGGGTGAGCCAGACTTTCTCAGATGCCACAAGAACATATAAGCTCCGGCAGCAAAGACTTAGAGTACAGATGTCCCTTGTCGAAAGGAACCGACATATAATGGTAAATACATCATCAGGAAGAGCGAGAAGCAAGCATGAATCACTTAATTCAGGCATCATACCGCTTCACCTGACTATTTATGGCTTTATCAAGCAATTCAAAATTGTATTATGCCTATATTAACCTAAACAGCACAATCACTGAACACTAGATATTCTATAAACATAATTAGGACCAAACAAATCAACTACAAGCTGATTTAACAACAGAAGCTGAAAAGAACATTGCCTCACCCTGGAAATCCCAAAAGAACCCATCTTTCTCGAATCGATTCAATCAAAGTAAGCAGATGCAAACCTGGAAAGTGAGACGGGTCTGCCACGGACTCTCCAGCTCATGCCTGTAATAAACATGCATAGCTTCAAGAGGAACAAAAAGGCAAAACTGGGTTTGTCTCAGATTCTCCTGAAATGAACTACCCTTGCCTCGGATTCACCAGGACTAAAAAGGGCTCGTTTCATATCCTCCAAAGCTGAACAGATGAGCTGGGTTTGTTTCAAATTCTTCGTTTCTCACAAAAGATTGGTTGTTTAAAAGAGAAGGCAATGAAAAAACAGACAGCATGGAAATTGAATAGAGAAACTTCCTCGTATCGGCATTGCGTTGTGTGTCAACCTGTCGGGTCAAGTCATCTCTTTCTCCACCGAACAACCAAAGTCCACAAACCACTATTCCGCTTGGCTTGTCGGCTGTCCATCTTTGTCAAGAGAGAATGATTGATAACGAGAAATAGTGAAAGGAGAAATTGCCTTGAAGCTTTGGTTTCATCAAATATTGTCCCAACCTTTTTATTAATTGTTTTCTTGCGTCCCTCACACTCTATCTTTTCTTGTTTTAGTACTAGACCGTAGGTATACTGGCCAGCCAATATTGAAACAGAACTAAAACTAGAAGCCAAGAAGACGTCCC
>Ga0325404_1006220_pt1 | contig 12550 bp, 9 predicted proteins | sample PopdelMetagenome_18_FD_205664 | JGI IMG/M metagenome (GOLD analysis project Ga0325404, IMG submission 205664) | Populus deltoides microbial communities from Bellville, Georgia, United States - Xylem-Control-R1 | ecosystem: Host-associated > Plants > Phyllosphere > Stem > Wood/Secondary xylem... | reverse complement strand
CTAGATATTAAAATCTTTAGTCAACTAGGTATGATTACCATCATTACACTTAATGAATTATACACAAACTCTCTTGATAAACCTTTGGTTAGCAGATCTGTAATATTTTTCTTTGATTTTACATAGCCAATGAAATAATTCTATTGAAAAGAAAGTGTTTAATGATATTATGTATATGACGTACATATATGTCTAGACTTACTATTATACATACTATTTTTTATCATTCCAATTGTAAACTAATTGTTGCAATTGATACAAATTGTTGGTATTGGTTGTGGCCAACATGGAATATCCTCTAAGAAATTCTAAAACAATTCAGCTTACTCTAAAGTTTTATCAAGAACAATCCTAAATCAAATAAATATTAAAAAATAAAAATAAAAGAAAAAAAGGTGAAAATTCAAAATAAAAAATAAAATAAGAGCCACCTCTTTAACTATTTATATGAACAATGAAGGAGATGCATGCACCCTAATGTTTTAGAGTTCTAACAACTTGTATGCTTGCTCTATGTTGTTAGAGACCTAAATTTTTTTAAATGTAAAAAAAATATTTAGGATCAAGAAAATTTTTTGACATTGTCATTATCTCAAATTATTCAATTGTTTTGAATTTTTTTCATGAAAATAAATTTTTCTATTAACATATATCTTGTTTGTCTTAGTTAACAAAATATTTTAACTAGAATCATTGTTTATAATTTTTTAAAACACTTTATGATTGTCAAAGTAAGTTAACAAAAAATATTAAAATAATATATTTATATTTTGTGTGATGAAAGAAACATCGATCTCAATCGATTTTTCATGAACAATTTATTATTAATATTATTATTTTTATATTTGAAACATAATAATTGATTTTCTTTTATTAAAATTCAATTAAAAATTTATAATAGTATTTAAGAATCATGTCCTAATTAAAAAGTATGTGTGTTGGGTAATTTTTTTTTCAAAGTGCCAAAAAAACAAAGAAAAAAAGAGAAAAAAATAGCAGTTTGGGCAAGCTCTCACCACTAGCAAGACAGGCTCACGCAGGCTTAGAGGCCAGACTTGTGCGCCTGTCCTTGATTTTTTTGTTTTTTTTTAAATTTTTTTTATTTAAAAAAATAACAAATGGCATGTTAAAATTTTAAAAAAGAAGTACGCCCCCAACACTTAAACCCTCGATGTGCACCATTGCCACACGCAAGTTAATCAAATGAGCCACACATATGATTGTTATAAACCAATAAATCACTGTTTATATAAACAATAAAACACCTTTTAAAATCCTAAAATAAAAAAAGCTTACATCACAATTTAGAAAATAAATGCACCATAACCAAATAAATCACAATATAAAATTGTTATAGATTAATTAAAAAATTTATTAAGATACTTCACTATTAATGAAGACCCTAATTGTTTTTAGAGCCTGTTTGGCTCTATGGTTGAACCTGCTTTTAACCAAATTTCAATTTTTTTTTTACTAAAATTGAGTGCGATTTGTACCTTTTGGATCGTTTTGATGTGCTGATGTCAAAAATGATTTTTAAAAAATAAAAAAAATCATTGGCATATATTTCGGCACGAAAAGCTATTTGAAAAGCAACCACTACCACATTGCCAAACACTATTTTAGTATTTTAGGTTAAAAGTTATTTTTATCATCCTGTTTTTAAATTTCAAACTATAATAATATTATAATGTACCAAATAAATTGTAATATTATTTAATATATATCAGGATATTATTAAAATTTATTTATTTAAAACTGATATGAAAGTTCATTAACCTTCATAAAAGCATTTAATATGTGTACATAAGTATAAATATGAGATACAAATCCCATATAGATAGAAATACACCCAATACATTTATGATTTTAAAATAATTATTTTTATGGGTAATACGGTTAAAACTATGTTTTTTTAAAATTTAAATTATTTAAAAGAATTATTTTTTATATATTTTTAAATTATTTTAAAATGATAATATTAAAAATATTTTTTTAAAAATTAAAAAAGAATATTATTTTAATATCTTAAAAAAAAACACTTTATACAAGAATTACTACGGGACTTTGCAAACGAAAAGAACGCTTACACATAAAAATCTTGTTTTTCTCTTCGTCCCTAGATTCCATCCCTGACCTGTCTTCTTCACATAAACTCACTCTCACTGCACCGTCCAATTCTAAGTTCAAAAAAAAAAAAAAATTTCCTGTCCGGTCCATTCAATCGTACGAGAAAACTCTGTTCAGGTTTGGATTGGATTTGTTTTTTCAATAGTTAGATTCCACCATTTTAAATTAATAACTTCTATTCAGCTCAATTTGCAGGTTTCTTTTGTGTCTCCTGCAAAACCTAGCTCGAATGTTAAATTTAGTAGTAGCTGCTATGAAACTACGAAATGTTGAATTAGCGTAGCTGAAGAATGCCGGGGATTCCTTTAGTCACTCGTGAAACTTCCTCGTATGTTGTTTGTTATAATTAATTCGTCATTTTTCTTGTTTAAATATTTTTTTACTCGGTGAAGTTTTTAAATTTTTATTGTTATTGGAAGGTATAGTCGAAGCACGATAGATCAGATGTGCCGTGAAGATGCACGTGGTGGTGGTGGTTTGCATTTAACTGAAGAAGAAGAAATTGCTGCCGAAGAAAGTCTTTCGATTTATTGCAAGCCTGTTGAGCTTTATAATATTCTTCAGCGTCGCTCGATTGGAAATGTAATTTAATTTACATTTTAGCTTCGTTTTTTTTTAAAAAAATTAAATTGTTATTCGTTTTGTGTTTGATTGAATATTTCTTTCCTTTTGTTTATGAGGTAGCCGTCTTTTTTGCAAAGATGTTTGTTGTATAAAATACAGGCCAAGAATAAAAGAAGGTAATGATGTTCCATTCTAATGTTCTTAAGTTTTGGAGTGATTAGCAGCAGTGAATTAGCCTTGTTGAAACTTTTGTATTTGGAGTATTGGTGTGTGGATTTATTTATATGTACTGTAGTTGGTTGTTTGGGACTTGAAGGATACGGACCAGGTCATAGTTGTTTAAGGATGCTGGCTTATTTTTGTTGATTAAATTTTGAGGATGTAAACAAGTTTTGAGGTGCTAACTATGTCTCTTTTGATTGAACGTGTAGAATACAAATGATGATTTCCATGCTTGTGACACTAAATGGAGTTGTACAATCGGATAATATATTTCCCTTGTATGTTTTGTTGGCAAGGCTTGTATCCAACATTGGGGTTTTAGAGGTAAGAATGCATCTGTTTCTTTTTCCTAGCCAGATTGACATATACTAATGCTATTGGAGATAGTATTATGCGGTCATTACCTATTCTTAATGATCTAGCTTTGCTTTTTGTATCCCACAATGAAGTATTCTGCAGTATATCGCTTTAGTCAACCATGTGTTTTGACCGGCTTTGCTGGAGTTGAGGGTAGTGCTCAAGTACAAGCGAATTTCGTTCTCCCTGAGATGAATAAGCTAGCATCAGAGGTCAAATCTGGCTCACTGCATGTCTTGCTTGTCAGCTTTGGTATGCATTCATACGTTTTGATTAATACTTGAGATTATCTGCCACATAATTTTTTTTATCTCATTATCTCTATTATTTTTGGCAGCTGGGGCCCAAAGTTCTATGCATGGAATCGATTTAACCAAGGGTCATTTGGGTATGGAATTTTTCCATGTGAGATATGCTTTGGTTCCTTAAGTACTTCATATATGATGTCACGTGGAAAGTGTTGCTAATGCATGCTATGGTACTTGCTGGTAATTGGTGTATTTGTAATTTTTCAATGCCAAGAAATTACTAAAGATGTTGTTTTCAAGGTTCAATTTTTTGTTTTCTATTTTGCATGGAGAAAAGAAGCAATAAACCAAACAATGTGATGACAACATGTTATGTCAAACAACTCATTGTTGCAAGTGAATTTGGCCTTATTAAAGGGGTTCTAATTGCCTTTTCCTTTTGTTTAATGGTTGTTTATTTGCATTTTCAAATCCAGCTTTATATTTAAATTTTGCTTGTACATGGCAGAAAATGTTGGAGGATGCTGTCTATTGGGGAAGATACCATTAGACTCGCTATGTAATTTCTGGGAGAAGTCACCAAATTTGGGTTTGGGACAAAGAGCGGAGGTGACATCTCCTGTTGACATGAATGCTTGTTTCTTGAAGGTAAAGCACTGATAGCTTCTGGATAACTATTTATTTTTCATCTTTTACTTGAACCCATGATGTTATAATAAGGACACTAAATGCTAACTGACTCCACATTAATACCCATCATAGAGGCTGGAACCTGATTCATCGTAGTAAACAAATGCCTTCACAATGTAGGCTAATCATTGCATAAAGTACAATGTCATTGGTTAAGCGAGATTAATTTGACTTGATTGCATTATTCAAAGAACTGAATTAGCCATGGGTGTAATGATCACTACATCACTCTGACAAGCCACGTGGTGTTACTTCTTTGTCCTCTGCCAAATTGTCTGTGTAAAGAAGCTTCTGCTCACTCCTGGTATTCCTGCATGCTTTCATGAAGTTTGACATAGACCTGCAGACTTGCCATTTTCCATGGCCCATGCTGTTCTGTAGAAATGCTGTATACATTCTGTTGTATGATTTAATAGCGATGGTTGGAAGCTGGCATTGGCACCTTCATAAGCAGCCTCATGACTGGGAACAAATTATGCCCGTTTGGCATTGAGGTTGAACTTGCTTTTCATCAAAATTTGATTTTTTTTCTTTGCTTCAAATGATATTTTTTTTGGGTGTTTTTTGATCGTTTTGATGTGCTGATATCAAAAATAAAATTTAAAAAATAAAAAAACATTATTTTAATGCATTTTCAAGCGAAAAGTACTTTGAAAAGCAATCTCTACCACACTTCCAAACATCATAACCTGAATAATTTAACTGTGAGAATTATTTGTTTTTTGCAGTCTGATCATCAGGGTTTCATAAGATTACATTTGTATTTGGAAATTTAAGAGTGCTCTTTTGTGTTTCTTCTTGCAGTTGAATTGTTTGACCGAGGACAACTGTGTTTTAATTCAAATTCCATTTAATTCTGAAACTGTGGTTTGTTCTGCTCTCAAAGGTCTTCTAGTTGGACAAAATCAAATTCATTTATCACATCTTCTTCTAGATGTTTATTTGCTGACAGAAGTAAGCCATTTTTATTGTTTGTGTTTTCCAAAGAATACATCACAGCTGCAAGTCAACATTTCTGCAGAAGAGGTTGGAGCTAAGGAAAAATCTTCATACACATGTAGTGACATGTCTTCTTCATCTTCGTCTCATGTTATTCGGTAATCTCTTATACATCCAAGCATCAAACACTTGTCGATTATTATTGCTGTTCTTTATTGCTCTGCACCTGATCTGGGAATTCTTTTGTTTTCCTAAATGAGTATGATAAAGCATTTTGACTCCTTGTATTATGTAGGTTGAGGGCGGGAAATGTCATTTTCAACTATAGATATTATAATAATAAGTTGCAAAAAACTGAAGGTAATATTAATCTTCTTCTTCTTCTTCTTTTTTTTTTGTTATAATGCATTTAAATGTGACATGGGTTCACAATTTGATTTAGATGGAAGAACTTATAACTTCTTCAATCTTGAACAAGACAGATTATGTTGTTTGAACTTTCAATCCCTTGATAGTGAATATTTTCATCAATTGTCATTGATGGGTGTCTGCAACTTTTAAGTCTTTTCCTTGGCTTCTGGTTCTTTCTATCAGCATGATCTGCAAGGTCCTTTTCCTCGTCTTTTATGATGTGTTGGATGTCTAACTTGCAGTAACTGAAGACTTTTCCTGCCCATTTTGCTTGGTAAAATGTGCAAGCTTCAAGGTTGGAAGTTTTCCTGATATCCTTTTGTTCCTTGTGATGAAAACAAAATGATAATTGTCTTTTCTTCAAGCTGAGTTTTTATGTTGAGTTTCATGTATATATATATATATATATATATATTTTTTTTTTTTTTTGCTCCTTAGGGTCTGAGATATCACTTGCCCTCATCACATGACCTCTTCGACTTTGAATTTTGGGTTGGTAAACTACAGGAATCTCGGGTGAATGTTTTTCTTTACATATTTTGTACTCCAATGACTTCTGATTTATGTCTTGCAGATAACTCAAGAATTTCAAGCTGTTAATATATCTGTGAAAACTGATATTTGGAGATCCAAGGTTAGGGTGTTTCCTCCATTTATAAATTCTTCATGACACTTTATTTGTTTTGATTTTTAAATATTATTCCCACTCTGCCATCACAACAGTTCATATTTGATTTTTTGCTTTTCCTATATATGTTATTTATTCAAGTTACAAAGTCAACAAATATTTACTATATGCAGTTGTTCTTTTTGCTCCTATGATGCGCTTTCCATGTTAAATAAAATAAAACAACAAAGTAAGGGTAATATCGCTTGTTTAACAGCAAAATTAAAAGTACAAGACAAACTGCATTGCTTTGTTTACAGTTATTGTGTGCTTTGGAATATTGTTTAGTTTAGTGTCTTGTAAACATATAAATATCAGGATTTTTTTGATTCGCTGGAAGGTGATTCTGTGATGCTTAATAGAATGACGTGTTAAACAAAACACTAAAACTAAAAGAGAACACACATGTACATATTGCTTTGTTTACATTACCTTGAGAGCTTTAGAGTAGTTGTTTAAATGAGCACATAAATATGGGGAATTATATGAATTGATGGATGATAGGTGGGTTCCTGAGTTTATCACTTTTAGCACTGATTGAAAAAAAGAATGCTGTCATTATTGAATTTCTTCCATATACTTACAAGGTCAAGAAAAAACTATGGGAAAAATCAAGTGTTATGGGAAAAATCAAGTGGTCTATGTGAACTGCTAAATATACAATTTGGGGAAAATGTTTGGCATCCATGCAAAGTATAAAGTATAAGATATATCCTATTTATTGTTCTTGGAATTCATATGCCAATATGTTTTATTCAGACTGTTGCAGATAGTATTGATCCAAAACAACAGACCTTCTTTTGGTAAGTCTTGGATTTGTCTTGCTTGAACTAATAAATTTATTCATCTTCTGTCAATTTTGTTGATATTTTACAATACCATGGACTGAAATGGGTTTGTCCATGTTTACCCACAGTTCAAAGAAACCAAAGCGCAAAAGACCCAAGAACCTTATTCCAAATGCAAAGAATGCACATGACAAGACTCTGAGCAGGCAACGGGGAGCCAGTGAGCTTCTTGACAAGATTGGTGGTATGTGCTTTCTACTTGTTCCCATGATCCACGTATGATGGATGGCATCCTTGTAACGAAATCTATGGGAATTTTTAGGGAATGGTTTGATGCATAATCTACTAGATTTTCAAGTCTTTTTTCTTGTGATTAGGAATGATGATGAACAAGAAATGCATAAAAATGACAGCTCCCAACACCTGGCCCAGGCAGAAAAAAATTGTTTTCTGTTTTTCTTTACTTAAAAAATTGTCACATCCCTTTCTTCCATAAAAGACAACATCTCAAAGCATTATTCTTTGGGCCAAAACCACAATTTTTGAAAGCATAAGGTTGGCATAATAAAACAGAGCCATTTGATTCATTGAAGGACTTCATTATCAACTTCTTTTTCCTGCTGCAAGGCTTTGGTTTCAGAAGTAAATGAAAGAATAAGTGGCATTTTTTGCATGCTTGTCAGAGTGATGTAGCTAATGGAGCACCTACTAATTGGTTGGTCTATTGTAATGAAACTATGAGATATTTCCAACAGATTTATCAAATGCGTTGCAATGTAATTATGGTGCGTAATTTTACAAATCAGTTTGTTTTGTAGTGGGTTCATATGCTTGCTTGCTTCTCTTCTTATTTTATGTTTGTTAGTTGAGAATCATTATTCTGATGTCTCAGGTGGGAAGGATTTGCCAACAACTAGCGTGTGTGGCACAGAGTATGGCGAACACAATCTGTCCAGATTTTATGTTTCAGGGGTATCAGGGTCTGCAGCACAAGCATATCCTGATGCTGAATGTGTTCAAATGGTACCTGGAAATAATCTTGCACCCCCTGCCATGCTACAGTTCGCAAAGACTAGAAAATTATCAATTGAAAGGTCTGACATGAGAAAGTAGGTCTTGATCCATCTCTATTTTTTTAGCTGATCTTTTTTTTAAAACAAAAATTCTATAGGTAATTAAAAAATGCATGACTTGTAATTTGTCAGGCCTGGTCAACAAGGATGAAGTGTTGCATGTTCTATTTATCTACTATACGTTTTAGGTTGTGAGGCTCAAGTTAAAATGTTTTTGAGTTAATGTATCCACGAAGTAGCCTACTAACTTGTCGAAAATGCGATAATTGTCAGATTATTAAGGCCTGGAACTCCAATTACGTGGAGTATTGTTGCTGGTTGTAATAGTTCTATATGTTGCAGCTCTAATGTTGCTTATTGTTTAGTAATATGCAGTGTGAAATACTTTTTTTTTAAATCTGAGTTAGTCACTTTATTCATTGTTGCTTCAAGCTTATAATTTCAGATTGGTAAATATTTTTCAAAGCTTGAATATGGGTTTCATCTTAATATTTTCTTTTTTGCAGCCGTATGCTCCTTCACAAACGACAATTTTTTCACTCACATAGAGCTCAGGTGAGTAATGACTGTCTTTCAATAAATGATTCCAGTTTATCATTTCCTTTCCTCGTAATATGTGGAAATTTTTTATTCAATTCATTGTTAGTCTTCTTTTTGAAGTATGTTTCTGGCATTTATTATTTAAAGGTCGCATGTCATGGAAAACCATACTTTAGTGAGAGTGAGCATACCGCATATACATGTATTTGTGTGTTAATGCATGTGACACCTATGAAGATTCCAGGCCTGCACTTGTAATAGAAGGAGAATTTATTTAAAATTTCTAGTTCTAAATCAGTTAAGACATACATTGTCATGGTAGTATAAAATCATTAAAATGAAGTGGTTTATCTTGATGCGGATGATTAAAAGTAGAGGTGGATTCTTAGGGAATCATAAAAATCTGACAGCTTTTTTTAATTTGTTTTTTAAAAAATGTTAAGCTTGCTGCTGTATCCTTTTGATGAATATCAATATCATGCATGTTTGAGTTTGTCACAAGTGTGTGTATGATGTTCTGTTTGCAACTCCCAGATTAGTTTTCTTTTGAAGCCCTCACCAACTCCAACGGGACTAGTTTTTATAATGTCACAAGTGTGTGTATGATGCTCTGTTTGCAACTCACAGATTAGTTTTTTTTTTTCCCGAAGCCCTCACCGACTCCAATGGGACTAGTTTTTATAATTTAATTTCAACTCTCCATTAAAAAAAAAAATCTATGAATTAATTGGATTCTGTGGACATAAATTTTTGAAATTGGTGTTCTTTTTGTTTTTTAAGTCAATGGAAATTGAGCAAGTTATGTCAGATCGGGATAGTGAGGATGAAGTTGACGATGATGTTGCGGATTTTGAAGACCGAAGGGTATGTTTAATGATCACATTGCCTAATTCTTCTAGTTTGCTACTCTATGATGCCATTTTGAATCATGTTTGTGCTTACTTTATACATGTTACCTTTCTCCATTGGATTGATTTTCTGAGCTAAAGTCAGTCCCTTTTAAGTAGTCACATTGTGGAGCTTTAGTCAGCATGCTAAGAAAATAATTTGGTTAGCCATCAATAAGATGGTCCCTAATAGGTGTGCTTGCTGTGGTTATAGTGCCTTCGAAACAACATAATAAGATAAGATTACAACTACATAAATATAAATACTTATTTGCTCATATTCATTTAAAAAGTTTATATTTATGTACTCATGATCATTTAAAAATAATTTTTTTACAAAATAAATAGTTAAATGGCCATTAACAATTTTTTTCTCTAAGATAAGAAGGTTTCACTTGTAAATATCACAGTTATGGTGAAATTAGCTCAATAATGAAATAATAAGATAGAGAATTACAGTACAATGAGTAAATATACATACAGATACTTATTGAATTGTAATTGCGCTATAGCATTTGCATGTAGCACAATTTTGGAGCAATTAGTTTAACGTACAAAATGATGAAATAATTGTAATGCCTTCAAGCAACCATTGAAAAAGCCATCAGTAATATTCTATCATGCTGCAGATGCTTGATGATTTTGTAGATGTGACTAAAGATGAGAAGCAAATAATGCACTTATGGAACTCATTTGTGAGGAAGCAGCGGTAATCTTCTCTTTACACATGCTTTGGATTGTTTATTTTGTTTCTCATAAAGATCTTTGTACTGAGAATTATATTGAATTATTGTTGTCATGGATATCTATAGTTTCGAAACTAACTATGATGCCTGCTGCATGAGTTTCACATAAATATAAAGTTTGTGGCTGTTGGGTTTGTATTGTCGTGTTCTGAACTTATTTGCTTTTCATGCTGGCAGGGTGCTTGCAGATGGACATATCCCATGGGCATGTGAGGCTTTCACAAGATTGCATGGACACGACTTTTTCCTAGCCCCAGCTCTGATGTGGTAACTCGTCTACTAATTTTAATTTTAAATGTCATCATATTCCACTGTAGTTGTTTCTTTTCTTCCTGTTCAGCTTCTGCTCTTATTTGTACTTACAAGCAGATCATGTTGTATTTAGAGCACTTGGAGATATTTTCTCATGTTTCACTGTCTTTCAGAGTCAACAATTTTAAATAATCACTTGTTCTCATGGGATTGGCAGGTGTTGGAGATTATTTATGATCAAACTATGGAATCACGGTCTACTTGATGCACGTACGATGAACTTGTGTAATATGATTCTCGAACAATACCAAAAGCAGGACTTGGATCCTATGAAAAACTAGAGACACGTGGTGTTTTTGCATGGACAAGGAGGAATAAAATTTTCTTTCCCATCTATTAATTTGTTCTTGCATTTAATTGTGGGGCTCAATTGCATACCTTGCCTTTTGTCTCTGTTATTTCGTATAATGTTCTTGTTGATCAACTAAGAGGGTGTTTGGGAGGGTGGTGGCTTGTGCGATTTCTCCCAAACTCCCTCTTACCAATGTTTAATTTAAAAATTGAACTGGGGTTATGCTTGTGGACCCCATGATAAAGCTGATCAACTCAAAGATGCTTAACATGTGAACAAGCGGGTCATGAGGTAAATCAAACAATGTAATTGTGGTTCCTTTTTACCTTTGAGATTCTTGGACAAAACTAGTCTCCCCATCAAAGCACATCGAAACACTGCAACCCATCTCTCCTTCAATTTTTTTTGCTGCTTCGTCTCCTCCAACCTTGCATAAGCCACCACTCTCCCTGCAGATCTGATTTTCTTGTTTGCTGATCTACAAATCCTTTAAAATTTGGTAGCAAAAGGTGGGAGAATCCGATTGAGCCATCATCACCACTCTATACCTCGCTATACTTCTGGTAATATTTTTATTCTTTAATTTTCATTTATGTAGACTTCATGCTTTATTTTTGGGGGTAGAAGTTTAAGAAATTGTAGGTTTTTCTTTTCTGCTGGGGTTATTTCCTTGCCCCTGTTCTGCATGTGCAATGAAGTGTTAAGGATTGCTTAGAATCAATTTTGATTTCATGGGATTAGACTCAAAATGAGAATTGGCTGCCTTTCATATATAGTTTTTTATTTGTTATTCTATTATCGACTAATGTGGATCATTCAGTTAGAAACTTAAAGGTAAAATTTGTTTTGTTTTATATTTCCTAGGAAATTTTTAGTGGCAATTCTTGGTGGTTATTTTTTGAGCATTGAAATTGATGGCAATGCTTTGATCATGAAATTAAGTAATATAAGAGGTTCAGAAAATAACAATGGCCTATTCATGGTCTTCACAACTTTGTCGCTGTTTTTTCCTTCTTAGGGGTGGGTGGGGGGTGGGATTGGCAGTAGAGGAGGTCTAATCATAGTTAAAACATGAGTTGATATTTATTTGTAAGCTTAGGGTTTAATAAAGCAGTTTAAACTTTAATTTTGAACCTTGTGCTTTTTCATTGTATTCATGTCTAGTGGTGTTCCTGGTGCACAGTTGTCTGGTTCCTAGATTTTAGGACAAGGCGGTATCATTGATTTATTAAGCAGTATAGTCTGTTTCTTAAGTTATAATAATTTGTGCTGATGGGAACAATTGTAGCCTAAAAACTTTCAAGTGGCAACATAGCATTAACAAGTCGTGTGTTCTGGTTCTGATGGGAACAATTGATGTGTGTTCTGGTTTGGTTGGCAACAGTAGAACTGGTACAGTTATTGATTGTTTGGTCCTCGTGATTTGATTGGTTTCCGTAAAGGGTTGTTTGGACACGTGGACTCCCTAGGTCATGAACCTATCTTAGTGCCATCTCCATTTTGAGCATTAATATCTGCTTGTTTACATCAATTTGTGTGTTTTTGATTCTGGATGATTTTCAGATTTAGTTTCTGTTTGAGGTTGTTTTGTTCTCGATGTGAGGTTTTGAAACTAAATGCTTGAAATTGATATGTTTTTCTAGTACTTGAAGTATAAATGCTTATACTAGCCACGAGGCCCCTG
>Ga0325404_1006219_pt1 | contig 12551 bp, 8 predicted proteins | sample PopdelMetagenome_18_FD_205664 | JGI IMG/M metagenome (GOLD analysis project Ga0325404, IMG submission 205664) | Populus deltoides microbial communities from Bellville, Georgia, United States - Xylem-Control-R1 | ecosystem: Host-associated > Plants > Phyllosphere > Stem > Wood/Secondary xylem... | reverse complement strand
CAAGCTCACGAGAGATGAGTCTGGCTGTTTGTTAGGCCCATGTCTACTTATGATCAGTAAGTAGCTCAACTCAAGAACATTGAGTTTGGCAGCTCATGAGACTCGTGTCCATTTGAGCTTAATATATAGCTAAATCTAATGATGTTGGTTCTGACAGCTCGTCATATCTTTGTATCCATCAATATATGTTCACTTGTTTTTCTTTTCTATTGTATATTTCTTGAATAATTCATCTTTTAAAATAAACTTATACTTTGATTATTTATCTAGGAAGTTAATTTATGATCTTATTAATTAACTTAAGTTAAAATATATTTTTATTTTTTTTATAAAATTTTAAAATAATTTTATTATAGATAAACTTGGATTAACTACTTCAATCCATTACCCTTATCTTCAGAACCGGACAAGGTTTGATAACTCCTCCGGTCTCATCATTGATCATGTTGCACATTGTCTGGACTTGGAATGTTAATTATGTTCACCAAGATATTTATTTGAACTTTATTTTTCTTAATATGATTTATTTGACTTTTATGTTGTCTTTTTGTGGATATGTCCTGCTGCCTTGCTGTGAGCTTTATTTTGTTTGTATTAAAATATATATTTTTTATTTTTTAAAATATATTTTTAATATTAATATATTAAAAAAATTTAAAAATTAATTTTCTATAAAAACACAGCGTTGCCGCGAAGAAAAGACACGGGTGTTAATACGAAAAAAAGTACAACTAAAAAAGAGGTATAATTTAAACAGAATTTCCCCACGTGGGATTCTGGAGGTGTTGCTCTTTTGCTGAAAACTGAAAAGGAAGGTTGAAAAAAAGAAAAGAAAAAAAAAAGGGGGTGTGTAGATAGCCAAAAAAACAGTGTGGCGCTAACAACTGCCCTGTACTTGCGTCCCTGACTCCAAGTATACAAATTAAAAATGCCTTCTTCTTTCTCAGCTCCAATCATCAGAAGCTGAGCTGAGCTGAGCTTCAACAACCCTCCCTCTGTCTTTATTTATTATCGATCTCCCTATTATTATCATACTTCTTGTTCTTCTTCAATCATTATATATATATATTACATTACAGCTCTCAAAACAACTAGAAAAAAGAAAATGTCAAAATCAGACCCTTCCCCGGAAACAGCTCGCAGCCGCTTGGCCGTGCTCACCGCTCATTTAGTTGGAGCAACGAAACTCGAGTCATCTTCGTCGTCGATTAACCGGTCTTGCGTGTCTGCGCAGGTCTCTCCTCCTGGAAACCTCCGGGGCGCTTTGACGGTGATCGATGAGAGGACTGGTAAGAAATACCAAATTCCGGTCTCTCAAGACGGCACCGTCAAAGCCTCTGATTTCAAGAAGGTATATTTTATTTATTTCTTAATTGTTGCTGTCGTTGTTGTTGATGATGATTTCATTTTCAATTCAATTTTTTGTGCGCGCGCGGTAATTTTGGTGCATGCAGATCTCGACAGGAAAGAATGACAAGGGGCTGAAGCTGTACGATCCAGGATATCTGAATACGGCACCTGTTCGATCGTCGATTTCGTATATAGATGGTGATGAGGGTATCCTTAGATACAGAGGCTACCCTATTGAGGAATTGGCTGAGAGCAGTACCTTTGTGGAAGTGGCCTACCTCGTTGGTCAGTATCCATTTTATTTATTTATTTATTTATGGTTACGAGGATCTCATCCCTGCTGCTTCATTTTCAGTGTATGGGAGTTTGCCGTCTCAAAGTCAGTTAGCAGACTGGGAATTTGCTATTTTGCAACATTCAGCTCTGCCTCAGGGTGTTTTGGTGAGACTCTCTCTCTCTCTGGTTGCAAATGCTGAGTGATTATTTATTTATTTTGATCAGTTTTTGTATCATTAATTATTATAGTGTGAATAAGTAGTAAAGTAGATTAATATATCGATCAAATATGATAAAATCATGCAAATTGAAGCAAATTAGTTGAAGTGGATGAGATTTAATTGAAGTCCATATTTCATCTCATATTATTAAAGATCATGATTACATGTACTTCAATCTTATTGAATTAATTTTAAATGGTCAATTAGAAAGCAAATGATAATAATGCTACTTTTTGCAGTATCATTATTTGAATTCTAGGCTTGGTAATACGACACAAAGTTTCTTTAGAACTTCGTATATGTACATATATATTTTTCATTAGTGAATCTAAATAGTTCATAAAATCTTACATTTTTAAAATCCGATTGTTTGATCTATTCTTTTCCTGAATATCTTTTGACACATTTAAAATGCATTGTTAGCAGTGTTGATCATAAGTGCCAAGAGATGGACTTGAAACTCATCTATAGCATCAAGAAGTAGAACTATAATGTTGTTTGCTATAAAATTAAATGAAGAAATCTTGTTACAAGTTGAGGCATGATTTCTTGAAAGTTCCTAAATTTGTATTGCAGGATATTATACAGGCGATGCCTCATGATGCACATCCAATGGGTGTGCTAGTCAGTGCAATGAGCACTCTTTCCATCTATCATCCTGATGCTAATCCAGCTCTCAGAGTAAGTTCACCAATAGATTAGCTTCAACAGTTTAGCTTTATGTTTTGGCATGCTGTTTGTGTTGCATATATTGATCTGCCAGTCTTGTGTGTTCTATATCTCTCTCTCTTTTTATATCCCTTCCAATGGGCTAAAAAAAGTACTTGCACTTGGTAATGGTAGTAGCTGTTTTGGTTGTCATCTGGTCCTTGAAACTAATCAAGTTGCATGATTGGCATGGTTCCATCATTCTGCCATAAAGTTTAGTTTTATCATTCATTTCTTATTTTTTTAGCAGAAGTTATGGGCACCAGCATTTTTGGTATTATTCTTAAACGGCTATGCCAATGTGTGTTCTTATTGCAATTTATCTTATTAGGTTCTCATACAATTTTTTATTTCATTTGCATTTGGTGCAGGGGCAAGATCTTTACAAGTCAAAACAAGTGAGAGACAAACAGATTGCACGCATTCTTGGAAAGGTTTGCCTAATTCAATTTCCTTTCTTCTTTTGGATCTGGACAAGATGTGGTTTGTGACTACCCATGACTGATTTTTCAACGCTTATTTACATTAATATCTATGTTTGTATATTTTCAGCTTTAATTTGTTCACTCTATTCAAGCAAATATAGATGTCAGCAGCCCTGGTCATAATCTGTCGACTGATGAATGCAAATTGTAATATTTTGCAGGCACCAACCATTGCAGCCGCAGCTTATTTGAGGTTGGCTGGCAGGCCTCCAGTTATACCTTCTAGCAACCTTTCTTATTCAGAGAACTTCCTGTACATGCTAGATTCATTGTATGTTATCTGGTCATCTCTTTTCTTATTGATATCTGATAACCGTTTTATTGCTGTGAAATGCTAATTTGTTCTCATCTATGTAATGGTTATTGCCACATGTTTCCTACAACACTACTCTTTTGTCATTTTTGTTTACCTTTTCCTTTCATTTCTCTTTTGAAAGCCCTTGCTAAATGCATTCGTTGTAATCTCACCTTCCTGGAAGTATTGTATGCTCAATTTATAAAGCTACAGAACGAGATGTGCATGGTGGCTCATCTTTTTTTTTCAAGATTTATTTTCATTTTTGAGATGTGAATTTTCTTTTTCCTTTTACACAATCAAGATTTCCTTTTTCTGGACTTGCAGGGGCGACCGGTCTTATAAACCTAATCCTCGACTGGCTCGAGTACTAGATGTACTTTTCATACTGCATGCAGAACATGAGATGAATTGCTCCACTTCTGCTGCCCGACATCTTGCATCCAGGTACCATCTTAGCACCAAACAAAAATAAAGCAGCCCTTGTCTTTTCTCACTTTTGTTCTTCAAAGTTGCAGTGGTGTTGATATATACACTGCTCTTACTGGGGCTGTAATAAACCAGACCCTTGTCTTTTCTCATTTTCCTTGTCTGAATATGCAGTGGTGTCGATGTATACACTGCTCTTGCGGGGGCTGTTGGAGCATTGTATGGTCCTCTTCATGGTGGAGCAAATGAGGTAACTATAACGGCAGATTTTCACATCTACTATTGTATTCCATTTGTAAAAATGGTAGCCCTACCTGTCTGGTAATTTATTTTGTCCCAGCGCTAAGCCTGTTTATGCTTCATGGATTCCTATAGGCTGTGCTTAAGATGCTAAGTGAGATTGGAACCGTTGAAAACATTCCAGGTTTCCTCGAGGGCGTGAAGAACAGGTGTTTGTTTCTCTTATTAAGCATGTTATATCTTCCACGAAGTTCATAATTTCTCCATGTTTGACGTACTTTTATTTCTTTTGAAGTTTAGATTTAACTTCTTGCACATCTCCATTCTCCAGGAAGCGAAAGATGTCAGGTTTTGGACATCGTGTGTATAAAAACTATGATCCTAGAGCAAAGGTCATTAAGAAACTGGCAGAGGAGGTGTTTTCCATTGTTGGCCGGGATCCTCTTATTGAGGTAACTAAATTATAATAATAATAATAATAATAATAATAATAATAATAATAATAATAATTATTATTATTATTATTATTATTATTATTTTGGGGTGGGGGGGTTGCTACTGTTGTTTTCAAATGCCCCTATCTCTAAATCATGTGTAATGGTGCATACAATGCTGGCTGTCAACTCTACACGGTTCTTATACCAGAGTTGATGAATGGCTACCGATCCTGATGCAGCAATAATATCAAAGTTAACTTCATAGAGTCATTTATTGCTGGGTTATTCTGATAAGCATTATAGCCTGGTATCATTTAAGAAATAACTCTACCAACTATTGAAGAAAATAGTTCTTATGTAATGCTATATGCTTAAACATAAACTATGGAGAAACAAGTTGTGATAAATTATCACAACTCACCTTTTACAGTTTCGTATTATTCCACAGTTCAGTGTTTTATGGCCTGCCTCTGCCTTATGTTGCTGTGTATTTTGATGAGAGAGTGTCTGTATGGTCATTTGAGCTGTAATATTTTCTGCCTGGTAAAATATATTAGAGGGAGGGAAAAAACTCCCTTATGTCTTTGCAATAGATTTCTTTTGGTTGGAAAAAAATTATGCATTGCTTAACCAGGCTTCTAAGATTTCATTTTCCCTTAAATTTTATAAAAATTCCAGATTTATATCCATTGCAGTCAGATTGTGTTGCATTTCCAAGCTCTTATGCATTAGTTTCGTGCTATTTGCAGGTAGCAGTTGCCTTGGAAAAGGCTGCACTAGCTGATGAATATTTTGTTAAGAGGAAGCTCTATCCAAATGTTGATTTCTACTCTGGGTTAATATATAGGTAGAGATAAGTAGTTATCATTTTTGCACCTTATGGTATAATACATTAAACATAAAGAGAAAAAAAACACCTAGAGGCATGAAAGAACTTGATTTTTCCTCAAGCATAAAATGTTTGTGATACAAAGTCTTATTAACAGGGCAATGGGATTTCCGACGGAGTTTTTCCCCGTCCTATTTGCAATCCCTCGAATGGCTGGCTATTTAGCCCACTGGCGAGAGTCACTGGATGATCCTGATACAAAGATAATGAGACCACAACAGGTTCCTTCCTAACTCTTTCTTTAATTCGTTTTGTTTAATGGCTTGATGCTTTTCTTGAAACCTGAAATAAGGGGTCTGTTCCGTCACATGGATGGTAGACTTGGTTTTGTCAGCACAAGAATTCCATTTTATAGTTCATCTTGACTAGTTGACTGATAAACCACTGCTGAAACTGTAAAACTCTTAGAGTCTTGACATTGGCTTCCATGCTATGGTGAAATTTGTGATTCTAATCGGGTTCTGGGTTTATGTTACTTATAGATAGGTTGGAAATTGCATCATTCTAATCCAAAACCACCTCTTATTTTCTGTTGATATGTTTCCTAAACCAAATATAGAAAATGCTGAAGAGCAAATGAAGACAATTGGAAAATCAAAGTTGTGAAAAGGTTATTAAAATGCACTCTTTTAGTAACCTGGAGCACAGGCTCAAAGATTGAAAAGGTTTATTTTTATATTTAAAAAAATATTTTTTACCGCACCATGGCTGTGCAATATTTCATCAATTCCAGGTTGTGCATTGATAATGGATCAGCGTTTTGAGCACATAGGCTGCAGAATGACTCTTATATTGCCATTTCTGAAAAAAATTCACAAGAGCTGGAGGATAAACCATTATTCCTAGATAGGATGCATATTGCTAATATATAGAAGCTTTACATAGCTTCCCTTCAATGAGTCGAATAAGCGCTTCCAAGAAATTGTTATCTTTTTTCCAGAAGAAAAGGAACGTAAATCTGATTAATTGACTGAGTTGGAGTAGTAATTGCTCTCTGGAGTGGCACGAAAGAACTTAATATTTGTAACTGTTCAAAGTGATCTGTTTGTCAAAACAAAACTAGCTATGGTTATTTTGAGAGCAAATCTGTTCTGTTCCTTTAGTTATTGTTGCACATTCTTTTTCAATCGGATCTTCACCTTTTTCTAAGAGTTTGGTGTTGTCAGTTTACTGGGTGTGATATTCTTGTCAGTTGGGCATACTATCACCATCACTATTATCAACATGCAAATGATCATCAAATATTTGATGAAAAACACACAATCCAAAGAATTGCATGGCTTCAATCAGTAGCTCAACGAAATACTGAGAACTCTTTTATTTCTATTCTGTTAATTAACTGGGAAGTAGGTTCTCCCAAATCCACTTTCTTTTTAGCAATCAGTTATGTTTCTGGTTGTTGTATTGGAATTCTGGGATGAGTCATTTGCTTGGTTATTCAGGTTTACACCGGGGAATGGCTGCGGCATTATATGCCACTGAAAGAACGGGAGGCATCAAGCAATGCAGATAAGCCTGGTCAAATTTCCGTTTCAAATGCCTCCATGCGACGGCGTGCTGGATCTCGGGTCTAGGTCCCCGCTGGATTTATATAATCCAAGGAAAATAGAATAGAAATCAATGACAAGATACTGTCATGGATTAATAATGTGCCTTCCTTCAAGGTCCCTTCAGCCTAAACGCACGAGTGTGAATTTCGCTTTAGGCGTCAATCAGGTCATCGCACCATCACTGTTTATATTCGCAGACAATGTTACATAATCTATATTACATGTTTCACTTGATGCATTCGAATGATCTGTGTTTGTTCTCTCGGATGAGGCAGCTATGTCATTTCTTTTTGCAGTATTTGCTATATAGACAACTTATTTCATTCAACTCCAAATTTACTGGAAATGAGAGTGAACCCATTTTTAGTTATTCCCCAAATTTTTTACCTCTTTTCTTTTGAAAATAAAATACTAATAGCAAGAAGACTAGCGACGTGGAAAAAGCTGGCTGATGAAAGATTTTAAATGTAGAAAAATTAAACTGTAATTTTGGATGGAATCGGGAGCTTAATTGTATTTTATTATATCTAAAATTAAAGAGACTATAGATTCAAAGTCAAGTTACATTATTATTAGACGAATCTGTATAAAAATTAAGTGATATAATTAGATTTTTAGCAGGTCAATTTGATTTAATCAAGGGCTAAATTAAAGTTTAATTATGATTAAAAATTAATTTGGATCCAATGGAAGGATTTAATTAGGTGTAAAGATTTAATTATGCTTTAAATGAGTTAATTTTATTAGAGGTTTAATTGGTGAAAAATTAAGTTTGGGGTTTAATTGAGAAGATTGTAATTTTAAGAGATCAAATTTAATTTTTACCAAGTCAATTGATTGAAATTAGAGGTAAAATTACAAGAAAATCAAAATTTTCAAGTCAATTAGGAGTTAAATTGAAGAAATTTACACCCAAAGATCATTTTGAAAAAGGTGTCGAACTCTGGGGATCCAATTGATTGAAATCAGTAATGAAATTGAAGAAAATTAAAAGTTTAATGGTCAATTTGTATAAATCCGAAACCAAGAACTAATGTGAAAAAGACGCTAGAATTCGAGGTTGCTATTAAAGTTCAGTAGGGGGTAACATTGCACAAAATTAAAAGTTTGAAGCTAATCAAGGGTGTAATCGAGAGAAATCACAAATCGAAAGATTAAATTGAACTTTATCAAAACGGCGTCGTTTTGGTTATTGTTCATCTTTTTTTGTTTTTGCTTGAAAAGACTACTCAAGATGATACTTTTCAGGGGCATTTAATGCTTTATCTCTCCATCAAATTTGACAAAACTTGAACGAAAATGATGGTTTGACATTTGACTACACCCTGGTATAATCTTTTTTGGTTGGTTGGCACTATAACGGTTGTGGTGTCGAGCCAAAGAGGCTAACTCAGACAGTCTTTAACTGTCAAATTTGATAGTTCATTATGGTTACTTTGAGTTAACGGTTGGAATCTTTCGAGGATGAATCAAGAGCCAAGATTTGACACCAAAAGAAACAAAGTGTCCCTCTTCCACCCCTTATAAATTAGGATGGATTCCATGCCTCGGGCATGAAGAAATAAGAGGGCAAAATGAGCTAAAAACCAGTCTCTTTAGCATTTTCGACATTGTTTTTCCTTCTTCCCCATTGTCGCAACCTCCTGCAGCCACTAATATCTCCTCTCCCGAGCACCGCTATGACCAATAGCTCCTCCCTAAGCACCATTATGACCCAACGACAACCACCATCTCCAACAACCCCAACAATTTCTACTTCTTCCTCTATGATAATGTTAGCCTCTCCACCTCAGCCTTTTTAGGAGCCACACCTCCACACCGGACCTCACAGCAACAACTGCCTCACCACCTTCATGCCAGGTAACTTTCATCTCTTCCTCTTCTCTACCCCCCCTTCCCACATGTACTCCTTTTACATGCAGAACATGAAATAATTCACGTCCTACAACTATTGGCTTCTGCCAGCATATGCAAGGTAAGCTAGACCCGTTTCGGTCTAGTCTAGATGGTTGGGTCGGGTCCAACCTAGCCCTAAAAAAAGTCAAGTATGTCGGGTTGCCAATCAGCTCAACTCAACTCGGCTAGGCCGCGCCTAGCCTATAAAATAATAATATAATATAATACTAAAATATTAAAAAAAGAATTTCAAATTTTTAAAAAATGTTTGTGTCCCGCGCATGTTTTTCCAATAATTCTATATAATATCGGTTGTAAACTTACATTGTAAGATACAGACCTAATATTAAAAAATATCTAGGTTTCTTTGAAACTTTTCTTTAAAAAAAAATTAAAAATTTTCAAAAAACAAATTAAATTAGTTTCCTCTTTCAAAAAAAAAAATTTTTTTTGTGCACACGATCAAATCCTAAAGGTTTTCCAAACACATTTTCATAAAAAAAAACAAAAATTGCATCTTTCTCATGTTTTAAAACGCAAAATGATTATCGTAACCAATTTATAATTATCCGTTAGGATTTGACCAAAATATAAAAAACCCTTCAACAATTATTTTATTTAATTAATATCTGTAATGTTATGATTTAGTTGTTGACTTGAATACTTGGAGTATAAAATTACATTGTAAAATATACTCTCAGGTATTAAAAATACAAAATAAATATGATACTAAAATTTAAACCTTAGAACAGTTATCTAACCCAATAAGATAAAGACTTGCTCACGAAGAAAGATTTACCTTGAACCTTAGACAAGACTAACGAATAAAAATATGACTTAGAAAAATAATCAAACAACAATGCAGCTCACCTTAGGTAGGATGCACATGAAATGATGCATCTTTTCCTTGCACAATTAGCCTCTTACCTAGATTCTCGCAGACCATAGGTTTCCTAATAAATATAACACTAGGTGACGACTCATAAATTTTATAATCATAACTTTATAATTATATCTAAACCTTCTTTTCAACACACATTTTCAGGAGACAAGCTCGTCATCGCTCGACCCCGCACGCATTCTGCGACAATAATCTTTTTATGTGTGTGTGGTGTGGGTCTAGCAATGCAAGACACACAACACTTCTATCCTTCTTTTATTTCTCTACCTTTTCTCTTCCTTTTGTATCCCTTTCCTCTTCTTTCCTTTCTACTTCTCTTCATGCTTTCTTCTTTTTCTTCTTCTATTTTTAGTTATTTCAATCCAAGAAAACCAATGGTGTTGGACATGCGTAATTGTTGGTTGTTTATGGTTTTACTATTTATATGTAGTATTTTTACACTAACGACTTTTTTTATAAAACAGTTACACATTTTTCTCCCCTCCTTTTTTTCTTCTCCTTTCTTTCTTCCCTTTTCTCCACTTTTCCGGCTCCTTTTCTCTTCTCTTCTTCAACTCCTTTTTTTTTCTCAAGCTTTTTCTTCCCCTCCCTTCTTCCATTCCTCTCCTTTTCTTTCATCAAATCTTCGTGTCCCGCTGCTAAATTCTTTTGCGAATCGTACTGCTGTAGCATTCTTTGTAGATTAGACCTTTTGCATCGATTCTTTTCGTTCTTTTCAACCGTCATCGGAGTTCATTGTCATAGTTTGCCTTCCAGCGCCGTGGGTTAATAAATTTCATCGGAGTGGCAATCATTATTGTCCAACGTGGAACCGTGCCTTTCCCAATGCCTTTAAAGACAACGAAGAGTTCTCCATAATATAAATTTCCATGCCGTCAACTCTTGTAACACTGATGGATGGTTTGGAAGAATCTTGAAAATTAAAGTTAAAACTACTGAAATTGACTCCAAGCTAGCAAGCATAGATCCAGACAGAGAGTAGACTATAAAGTCTTGCGTCGGGAACTTTTCTGTAAGCAAATCATGCATCCCAAGTGGATCATTTTAAATTTATAATTAAATTTTACTTGTGAATATAAATAGTATCAGTCATGCTCGTATATTTTTCGTTCAAAAATACTGGTATAACCGACGGCGGAGTGCGGACCAGTAAGCATTATTTGAGAACATTTATTAAACTTATGAAAAAATATAAATTAAATATTTAAATAAAAAGCAATAATATTCATTAAAAAAAAAACAGAGAGAACGAAATTGAAAAGGAATATATAATCAGCCCATCAAACCCCACAATAAAAATAGTTGCAAGCTAAAGTAAGATGAGTTCATACCTGCCACCTCTTGATCCGTAGAAAATGTCCCAAGATCAAGAATTTTTTTTTTATTGAATTACGTGTTCTAGATCGAGGAAGTAGTCACCCAAGTTGAAAAATCAGCATTTCTTTCTCCACTAGGTGCCTCCACCCATCAACTATTTTCAAAATATTTTTACTTAAGAATGTATTAAAATAATATATTTTTTTTATTTTTTTAAAATTATTAACAGAACTAAAAACATAAAAAAAATAATTTTAAACAAAAATAAATAAATAAATTTTGATCATTACCAAACAGGGGCTTAGCAGTTCCACGTAACTGCAGTGCATAAAATCTCAATTGCAGCTGGTAAGCAAGGACACTGTACATTATTGAAAAGAGAAGAAGAAAAATTCATGGGAACCATACAGGCATTAATAAAATAAAATGGTGATAGTACAAAAATTATAATAACGACGTGAATATATATTAACAATTGAGAATACCAATTGTAATTTGTTGGCTAAAATAAATATACAATATTGATAAAACCTACTCCCACCAACCATTATGTCTCTCGCAGGTAAGAGATGGTACAGGGTACAGCGTGGTATCTTCAGCAAATTCGTGTAATGCACAAGAAATAACCTGTATCATACTGTAGAGAGGCCAGTGTGAGCAGAGACTGAAGGCAAAACCTTCTTCCCTCTGGTCTCACACAGTGCCATAGGGTGTCTTCAAATGGAATATATGCGAGAACTTGAGCAATTTCCCTCTTCATCCCAGAATTCTGCATTTCCTAATAAACTTGTCTGAAAAATTTACATGTCTATTCCATAAACTTCGTAGCTCAGGGAACCCAATATCAAGCCATGGCTTTGCCGGGCCACTAAAATGTAAAACCGCGGCATCACCTAACATCTTAATACTGTGAGCTTGTGGGGGTCTATAACCTAGTCCACCGACATGCCATGAAGGATCAATTGGATGTACCTGACCCTCGAAAGCAAGCAAGGCTGGTGGATGCACTCCTGGTTGCCATAATTCCATCCCAAAATTGAGGTTCTGTAAACAAGATAGATAATATTAAGATGATAAGCAAAGGAAAGAGACCCTATATCCATATGTGAGGATGCAATGTTCTTTTATCGTATTCTGACAGAAAAACAAAATCTGGGAAATAGCAGCATTGCATGAAAGTAATGGAAAGAAAGACTAATGGGAGAGAACAGGGAGTACAATAAAGAAATAATGGCAAAATTTGTGCTGTACTCTGATTATTTCTATTCCAAATGCTTGTATTCAAATTTTTTTTTCTATTAGAGTGTCTATTCTTTCAAAAATCAATCAATGGCATAGGCCCTTTATTTAGAGGCCTCTTGAGTTTTCGATTTTTTCATCAAATTCTTATTTTGCTCCTAGAAAGGGAAGATGAAAATTGAAAATTTTAAAAATATTGATGGCTATTGATAAAAATGAATATTCATTTTTTGTTTATTCATGAGTTGTTTTTCTTAAGAAGTGTGTGTGGGGGGGGGGGGGGGGGGAGCAACCACCAAAAGGTCCAAAACCTAACCA
>Ga0325404_1006215_pt1 | contig 12556 bp, 6 predicted proteins | sample PopdelMetagenome_18_FD_205664 | JGI IMG/M metagenome (GOLD analysis project Ga0325404, IMG submission 205664) | Populus deltoides microbial communities from Bellville, Georgia, United States - Xylem-Control-R1 | ecosystem: Host-associated > Plants > Phyllosphere > Stem > Wood/Secondary xylem... | reverse complement strand
TATTTTCTTTGAAAAAAATAAAAAATAATAATTATATTTTTTTAATAAATTCAAATCTATCATAATAGATTTTTGTTTCAATCTAATAAATAGATATATGTACCGTATAGTAAAATATTTAAAAGGTATTCAAGAGTGTGATAATTGTTATTTTTTAAAATATTTTTCGTTTGAAAATGAACTAAAATAATATTTATTATTTTAAAAAATATTTTTCTATATTAACACATCAAAACAATTTAAAATATATAAAAATAATTAATTTTAAATAAAAAAATTCAGATTTTTTGCACTTAAGATGATATACTAGCTGGTATCATTTTTACCCAATGCCATGTTTGACTTATACAATATCTAAAAAAGTCAGCGGATCCGTTACATTTTGCTGTAATTATAATTCCGAACAAGGACTGTTCTTTCCTTGGGAACTAACCAATAATTATGCCCCTGCTTTGCTGTCATCACTTGTAACGGTAGTGCCTATGTTGGCTAGATTTGTAGGGCCACCGCCCTACATACCATTAATTAATTATCATACTATTCTACCCAAAAATAAATAAATAAATTGTAAATAAAGAATAAGTTCTAAGATATTATTGTAATTATCATGACGGTGCATTCTATATTTTTTTTTATTCAAATTAGAAGAATTTTATTTGAAAGTATAAGCTGATTTGAGACGTGTTTCTCATTGTTTGATAAAAAAAAATTTAATCAAGCTATATAATATAACATAAACATATATTTTACTTAAATAAAAAGGATAAAATTAAGCTGATTTAAGAAGTGTTTTTTTATTGCTTGTGAAAATAAATTAGTCTTAATTAATTAATATAATGAATTGGAACGTAAAAAAAAAAACTATATTTAATTTTACAATTAACTACACTTAATAATAATTGAGATCTAGCAATTATTATTATTATTATATTTTTTTTATTCATATTAGGTGTTAGGGTCAGCTTACGTGTACCTCGACTAATCTCTACGGGCCCTAAAGTTCACGACCAGATAAACTTATAGTTGCTATCAATATTAGCAACTATAAGACTTAAATATGAAATTACATACAAAGAAAACAAACTCCTTAATCCTAAACTCTTAACACGAAACCACCTTTTCTATAAATTATTATTTTGATATCCCAGCAAGAGTACTTCTATGAATATGATTTATGGAATTGATGGCTTCCATGATAATGGATCTGGATTATTGACTTGGAAATTAAAACTACATCTTTTCCAGGTAAATCTTTGTCAACAACTCACAAGGCTAGGTTTTTTTTTTAATATATAGTAATATAATTTTGTTATCCACAAGATTATATAAACAAATATTGTTGTCTAAATCATAATAATTTAACTAGTCAAACTACCAAGATACTGCAAGGTAGATAAATTCGTCGTGGGAAACGCCAATAAAAAAAAAATCTTCGTGGGAAATGCCAGATTAGCAGCTAATAATTGTCTCCAGAAGGAAAACAGCAATTAATAATAATTAGCAGAGACTTTTTATATACAGAGGATAAAAGGAATCCATAAAAGATAAAGTTTTTATCGTGTTTGTGTAATACAAAATTCAAGAAAAAGTAAATAAGATTTTTCTAGCTTGCCTGTAAACGACAGTACTGGGGGTCCCTTACTATATGTCAATTTAAATAATTGAGTCTTTCTGCCACCTATTTGATGTATGAAATCTCACCTCTTATCTATTCTGTATTTGGAGATATTATAAGAATTCTTTTTTAAAATAATTTTTATTTTAAAATATATTAAAATAATTTTTTATTTTTAAAAAATTATTTTTAATATTAATATATTAAAATGATCTAAAAATTAATTTAAAATAAAAATAAATTTAATTTTTTTCAAAAATATTTTCCAACCACAAACCCAAACACTACCAATCAAATACTTCATTGCCTTTAATCACTAACGGATGGCAGGCATGTTTGATGAATGACACGTCCTAAATTCTAATTGACCCACATGGTTTAATTTAGGATTTGTAAGATTAAAATAAAATCTAATTTTCAAAAAAAAAAATTTAGTAACTTACTATTTTTTTTATTTAAATAGGTATGCATTATGTTTTTCATATTAAAGTAGTTTTTTTTTAAGAGATTTAATCAACTTTCACTTATTTATTTGTACATTTTCGATTTTTTTTTTATTTTTTGGATGAATCTTATTATTAGAATTTGATCAATTTCAATCATTTTTCACGTTTTTTTAATTATTATTATTCTTTTTCATGATACAAATTCATTTGTTAGAAAATGAAGGAATCTTACTTAGTGGAGGAATCTCAAATGGAGGGCTCCAAATTATGGCCATAATATATATGAAGTGTGAACAAATGCTCAAGGAGGCCATAATCTCAAGTGCTTTCAAGTTCCAAGACTACACGTATAATTGGCATCAACAGTAAAACACGACAAGTCGGTGGGAAAATAAGAAGAACCTTCTGTCTGAATTCTGAAACACGGTTTACAAAATATCCTCCTTTTGTTTGTTAACAGCAGCAAAAGCAAAAGCAAAAACAAGAACAAGAACACGTTCATGTTTGTGCATAGCTAGCTGTCTCAGCTACAAATTTGAAAACATCTTGTCTGCCTCTGATCAAGTGTTCAAAGCATAGATGGAATCACGCGCAAATGAGCTGGTAATAACACAGCACTTGTAATGAAGTACACAACTTGTCAAAGTTATGAGATGCTGATGATGTACAAAACTTTATGATATGATCAATTTCCATATTCAAAGGCTGAAAAAAAAAATATTATAACAATTATTAAAATCCCTCAGTTATTCTTATAAAAAAAAAAGGGAAAAAACTTCTCTATTTTATATATGTACTATATATAAAGGCTAAAGTAAAATCCATTTCCCATATAAAATCTTCATATATATGTGTGTGAATTTGATTTCGAATAAAAAATTAACTACTAATCAAGATTAAAAACCCATCAAACATTGAATTTTAATGGCAAATTAGCTAATTTATGCCGGTTTAGGGGAATTAATTATTCCTTGAACTCAATTAGCAGCATCCTATATTATTCACGGAGTACTTCAATAGACTAGGTAATTGGACAATTCGTAATTTAAGCATAAAATAACATGCGTATGCCTGTGAATCATAATTTTATTGACAACCTAGCTATGACCAGCTAAACTATTATATACTGATCACATGCAAATGATTTGCCCTTAATTAATTGAATTGGTGCAATGCCAACTTACTAGCCAAGGTCCAATAACCCTCGCTATATATGTTCTTGTTTTTTTTTTTTTTTTAATGACACTTTCAATGCTCTTAGTCACTAATATATAATGCAAGAAATGAATTTTTCATTAAGATTCTCCATCAATGGGTCCTTGTAGATCCCACTGATCGATCCAACAACATGGTTTCTAGGAGATGATATTAGTGCTCAATCTTTTTAAGCTTACACTTCATTTCATTTATTTTTATTTTTCTTAATTTTTTTTTATAATTATCTGAGTTATTTTTGAATTGATCAAATCAACTAAATCACATTAACCAAGTATAAATTGATCATTTAGAGCCTGGAATCTACAAAGAGAGAGTGAGATTCATGTTGTAATGTTGAATTCTAATATTCTAGCTCTTCAATTGGAAATATATGTATGTGTATCTTATGATTTATTTCATAAAGCATTCAAAAAAAAATAAAAATAAAAAAATGGTACTTGAACTATGAAATAATATTATATTAAAATCAAATGGCTAACAATACCACATTTCAAAAATCATTTTAACTTGTACATATTCATCACTATTTTATGCTGGAATTTATTAGATCATTTGATAAGAAAAAAAATACTTATATTATCAAATAACTATGTCAATTCATAAAATTAAAAAAAATGAATTTATATTAAATATGTAATACTATATGATATTCATAATTAATTGCAATATTAATAAATATATAATCTTAATCAAACTAATTTAAGATCGTTTCAAGAATTTAAACAATAAAGTTAACGAACTAATTGCTGAATTGACAATATCAAAATGTCTTTCTTTCTTTAAAGATCTACAAAATGAGTCCATGACATAAATCAATCGATTTTAATAATAATAAAAAAAAAACAACAAAATGAAGTTAAACAAATATATATTAATTAGTAAGAGAAACATCATAATGGTTAAGTTAGACCTCTAATATCAAACTTGAAATATTAAGGTATATTAATTAGAGGATAAAGAATATCAAAATTATATATATCTGAGGCTGGGTCACAAACTTACATGTTCTTCATGGCCCTGATTGAACGTCGTTGATGGAGGAGAAAAAATGAAGCCTAACCTGTCCGTTTCCCTGCCAACAATCTTCTCTACAAGCCATGAACAGAACTTGTAGCTTACCAATCCTACCAGCTCGTCCACATGACAAAAACTGATTGGGTTGATGAACAAATTGTACGAATCAATAGTCAATATTTTCTTTTTTGTTCGTGAGACCACTGAAGCTACATCTGGTAGCAGAACAATTCTACCAGTGAAAATAAGTCATGCACATATTTTGACTTTCAGAAAGTGCTTATTCAATCCTTGGAAACAAGAAATACAATGCAATGATCAGCCTGCCTTTGCGCCATATAATTGCAAACGAAATGGACAAAAGGCAAATTGCTGCCGTTGACATTTTTTCAAGTGGTTTTTACTTCTAGGAAAATTGCATGTAGTTAATGGCTTGTACTGAGCAGCACCACTCAGCATGAAAAATCAGAGATGTTTTGTGCGTAAATGATCAATATTGCATGTAAGTGAAAGTTGCAACACCTTCTTGAAGTTGAGAGCTAGCCATTAATTAGCAAGAATATTGGACCATTAACAACAAACTGCACAACATGCACGATGAGCTTATTGGGTTGCATAGGATAGATGCTACGTCCCTACTTTCTCAAGCATTATCTCTGGCTTTTTTGAGTTTGTGGGATGGCTGAATGTAGATTTTGCTCTTCCCCCCCACCGAATTGATTTGACTCATAGAGCTTGAACCTTAATTTATTCATGATGATTTTGAGATTATGTGCTTCAAAACTTAATTAGTCACACACGCATATATATCAATTAAACTAGACTTCATCATTAAGATCACTGGAGCATAAAAATAATTAGACAATATTAAAAAGAGAACCAGCTCGAAGCTTTTCTAGCCACAGTTTGCAAAAAGAAGAGGATCATAACATAAAGCTTATCAAAGATCATATCTAACATCTCCAAAATGAGAGTTTCAGGACAAACCTCTTCTCTAAAACAGCAAAAACATTGAAAGAAAGCTGATCACTACATGTCTTCTCTTCTAAGCTTGTTTAGGAGGGCAGTGATAAGGGCATCCCTCTTCTCAGCCCTAGCCTCTTCTCTCACCCTTCTTTGCTCTTCTCTCTCTCTCCATCTTCTTTCCATCACTATCCTATCATTCTCTAATTGTTTCATGGTTTGTCTCCATTCCATCTCCTTCATCATCCTCTCATTTTCCCTTGCCTCAAATACTTCTCTCCATTGCATTTCCATTTGAATCTGTTGCTTCGTGAAATCTTCCAAAGACTCTTTCAAACTAATACTATTTCCACTGCTACTAGTTCCACCAACTGCCTTGCCCTTTTTTATCTTCTTTCTACTGCCACCCCTTTCGCCCTCAATAATTTCTTCATTCTTATCCTCATCGTCAGAAGATAGCTTCACTGCTTTCTTTTTCAACCCAGTCGCTGCTCCTTCAGCTTCAGCCCGTAACATTCTTTGCATCCTTGATGTGAAAATCGCTTGCAACTCATTGTAGAAAGGAAATTGTTGCCTCATAGCTTCAGGTTCTATCGTCTCACAACCCTACACACACAACAACAAGGTGAGATCGCATCATCTATCAAACACCATACATATATGTGTAAATATATACATGTGTGTGTGTGTGTGTGTGTGTGTGTGTGTGTGTGTGTGTGTAAAGTAGCTAGCTAATAGGGTTTTAGTATTTACCGTGCACTGTTCATCACTCAATAAAACAGATCAACAAACATATATTTCCAATCCAATCCCTAACTTTTTCCCCATTTCTCAAGTTCTTTAACAAAATAGTACTACATATACACATACATACCTTGTATCTTGTAAAAAGATTCTTCCACTTGCACTTGCACTGCTCTGCGCTACGATTATAACCCTTTTCTTTCATTTTATTAGAGATAACTTCCCACAAAACTTTGTTTCTTTTCTTCTCCATGAAAGTTGGATCCAGTTCTGCTCGGATCATCAAGAACTCCTTTGTTTCTTGAATACTCCATTGAGGAAACTTATCACTTGCCTCTACGTTTACACTGATGTGATGTTGCTGCTGCAGCAGCTGATATTGCTGTAGGTGATGCTGATTGTGATGTTGGTGGTGAAGATGTCCCTCCATAACAATCACACGCTCAAACTAATCTAAATCAGTTTACACCCACAAAAAGGATTGATTTGATCAAAATTCGAAGAGAGAAAAAGGAAAAAAGATAGAGGTAGAAAGTGAAGGAAAGATATATATGAAGAGATGGTGGTGTGAACGCTGAAGGAAAGTGTGAAAATTGTCAAAGAAAAGAAAAAATTTTCTTTTCTTTATGCTCAAGGTGTCAAAGAGCAGTTTTTATTGTTCGTTCAGATTCAAGAAAAAGAAATACTAAAGAACTGATCTCTTTCTTCCTCTGCATAGTTTCTCTCCTATTTCCAGTCATTATCTTTCTACGCGGAAACTTATTTGTCAAAAATTCTTTTTTTTTTATTATTTTTTTTTATTAGGGGTTTGTGGGCAAGGCTGCGTTCATAAATATTAGTTCACATTGCGTTTAGAAGTCGTCAGGCTTACGAGAAAAGTAGTCTCGGTGATGGTGGGGGCTTTATTCTCTGCCATCATTTATATCATACGTGCATGCACTACAAGCGATATTTATTTTACTTTTGTTGTTTCTTTTTTTTTCTTTATTGAGAATTAAGACCTTTTATAATTTATAGTTTTGACTAAGATCTAGATACATATAATTAATTCTCATGTTCAAATGTAGAAAATAAAACTTTAGCTTTGAATCAACAGCTTCATTGATGGATATATCACAAAAGATATATATATATATATATATATATATATATATATATAATTTAAGAGAAAATTATTCTTTTGATTTTTTTGAAGGGTCCATATAAATAAAATAATATGTATATTAAATATATGAATAAATTGTTTTTTGCGAATTGAAATGTCCTTCTTTATTTTTTTTTTTCCTTTTAAAATTTACCAGGAATTCCTGTGTTTTACCTATGTATCATTTAGTTATTATTTTAAAATAGAAAAGATAAAACTATGGAGGTAAAAAAGACATGTCATTGTATATCATATTTTAAAAATATAAAAACTAACTCTAAGAATAGACAAATTTATTTTCTAATTATATCTTCGTTTATCCAATAAAAAAATATTTATATCTCTTTTATGTTTTTCTCTTTTATTATAAAATAACAATCAACACAATCTAATTGTTGATTTCTTGTATACCACGTTAAAGTGAGTCATACAATCCCACTTCTATCAATTTAATTAGGATGAAACTACATTGAAAGTACTTACTTATATAGGTGAACAATTCATATAAATAAAAATTATATTAAATATATTTTAAAAATTATTTTGACCAAATAAGATGGCCTTCTTGTATCCCAATGCCAATTACCAATCTATACAAATATAAATGATCTTAGGTGATCATATTTGACATTGTAGTCCAACTATATTTTTAAAATATTTTTTTTATTTAGCTTTAAAATAACATCTTAATATTTTTAAATTATTTTAATGTACTGATATCAAAAATAAATTAAAAAATAATAAAAATATTATTTTAATATATTTCTAAATAAAAAATACTTTAAAAAATAGTCTATATCACACGACTGAAGACTAGTCATTGTTTAACTTTTGTTGAGTTTAAAATCAAATATTTCTATAACACTACAAAAACATGAATATTGTTGAATTCCAAAATATTGTTCGAGCAACACATGTACGTACGATGATTATTGATATTTATCTGCATGTTACATACTCGTATTTATTTATTGCTAAAATTAGATAATTAACTGTATTTTGAACCCATTTAATTTCTCCTTTCTTTGAAAACTTGCACTACACGCAAAGGATTTTTTGTCTTTTTTGATAATGTAAAAGCAAAAGATATTAAACTCAGTACTCCTGATAAAGAAATAAAATTATTAGTCATCTATTTATCTCTATTTTATTAGATTCCTTTTCGCTTTGTCTTGGATTTTTTTTTAAATCCTTTTTTTTATTTATTTATTTTTGAAGCAAGATGTTGTCAACATTTTTGTTCTTACCTGTTGAACCGTGTGAAGGAGACAGGGAAAGAAAAAAGGCTTTCGAGATAATGTGTTCTGTACGTACTCGTGACCGCCTTCTTTAAACAAGCTACCAAAACCTTTCGCTGCTTTCCTCTGCATGGATTTCGAAATCCATGGCAGTAGAGCAGTAAAAACAAAAAAGATTACTGACCTGTGAAACTACGACTTAGTCCTTCATTTATCAAATCTTGTATCTTTTCGTACTACAAATTAAATTTTTCATTGGTAAAAAACTATGCTCTTACAAAGTTCAATTATTTACGCAAAAAGGCCTATCTCCCTAACAAAGTTCAATTATTACCCCCACAAGTGGATTGAAACCTTTATTTTTAAGAATGCTTACTCCAGTAATCTTCTTTCTAAGTGATTGAATTATCCATTTTGTTATAAAAACCAGCATAACCTAGCGGGTTAATTCGTGAATTTAGAGCTCGGCTTGATTATGTTTTATTTCGAATCTATTTTTTTCTATAAAAAAATCTTTGTAGAAAACTCATAACCCGGTAGACAAGATATTATTGTCATGAATTTCACTATTACACTACTTTAAGATCCCATAAAGCACAACTTGAGAGGATATAGATAGGAATCTTTTTCTTTCCCATAAAGTAGTGAGAGATTTCAAAAAAGAATCTGTCAACATCTTAAAATGACAATGGTAACAAAAGTTAAGGGACCAAAATGTATAGTTTTGAAAATGAAGGATTAAGTTGTAACTAAATTCTAAAACAGGAATTAGAGAGTAATTTAGAGTAGATAGAATTGGATAACCCTAATTGTTTGGGGTCCTGGCACCTGTGGACCGTTGTTTTTTAGTCATCCACGCGTCTTTTATCATGTCCCACGCGTGGACGCTAAATCTTTTTATCCACGTGGCAGGCATGCAAAAGATCATAAGTAGGTGATTATTAAGAAAAATGGATGGCCCACGTTACCTTGTTCACACCTATGACGACCTGTTCGGGTCCCGGCCCAAGTATTTGACCCGGCGATTTGACATGTCGTAAGGAGATAGGTATCATCTAAGAGGAACCGACGTCATCATTTAATTTAACTTACTTGAGATCCGGATATGCTGAATTTCCACAAGTGATTTTGTTTCATTCCAATGATTATTAATAATCTAACAACAGAAAAATTAAGAGGAAAAAAAAAAGAATATCAAGATTAAGAGTAATTAACATGTGTGTTTAGCCTTCTCAACCTTATAAAAAAACCAAGTTAAAAAGCATTATTTTTCACCTTTTTTTTTAAACTTTATTTTTATTTTTATTTAAAAAACAGGCTGGAAAAGCTTAAACAAATAGGGTTTAAGATTGTTTTAATGAAGCTCTAATTTGTGGTAAGATTAAAACATAAATCCTTTAAATACTGGTTTAGTGAATAACTTTTTGTTATTCAAAAATTAGTTAAAAAGTATCTTGAAGTTTATGCGTTAATTAAAATAAAATTTTATTCCTAAACTATTTGAAATTATATGCATAAGGTTGATATTTTTTTTTAAAGAGTAAATCCACTTAGAAAATCTACTTTCTTAAAAAAAAATAAAGCCAACTTCTTTAGGTTTTTAGAAATATTTGTATTATTAATTTGGATTAATTAATGAGAGAAACCTTATTAGTAAATTGAAAGGAATGTTTTTTAAAAGAAGGGAGATATAAAAGACTATACACGTTTTCCTTCATTATAGCATGAATAAAATAAAATATTATTAACCTATTTGAAATCAATTGACATTTGAAATTAAATTCAGTTCTTTATATAATTATAATTGAATTAATAATATATTAATTTTATATTTAAAATAAAATATTAAACCACAAAATCAAATTTAATTATGCTATTAATTCGGAATAATATAAAAATGAATTAAAATACCTATCTTGAATATTTTATTTTTAATTCAAAAATATTTCTTTTTTGTTACAATCTTGACTCCTCCTGGCTGTTAATTTTCAGCCTTCCCTTTGATTTTTTTTTCTTTTTTACAGGGCTATGATCAAAGCTTAGTACATCTCACTTAACTTCTTCTTACTCCAGGTTGAATACAGTAGCTGATCTGCATTCCTCAGCTTTATGTGCTCTTTTTTTTGTCATATTTTATACAGCTCCATTTTTTTTTCTTTTTTTACAGGGCTATGATCTTGGATTGTATTCAGGGGTTTGGAATATCTCAGATTAATTTGCATGATTCATATCAGCATATGAATCAAGTTTGCAGAATTTCTATATTGGATTTCATGTACACTTTGTGAGACACGGTTTGCACAAATGCCACTTCCTCGTGTTTAATCATCATTCCTTGAACATACAAACACCGCGTGTGTTGATGGAGCAAAATTGTGTGTGTGTTTGAAAATATGATAATAGTTATGATTTAAAATATATTTTAAAAAAATATAATAAAATTTTTATTTTTTAAAAATTATTTTTAATATTAACACAATAAAACAATCTGAAAATATTAAAAATAATTAATTTAAAATTAAAAAAATTAAAACTTTTAAAAAACATAATTTGAACCACGTTATCATACACACCCACCATCTAGGATTATAGCACCCATGGAATCATGCGACTTTGTTGGTGAAGAGAAACAAAAATGCTTGAGCATAAGGCACACATGTAGTTGCTGCTCTTTTGATGTAGATTTTGTAGTTTTTGAAAGAAAAGTATTTTTGGAAAATAATTTTTAATATTAATTTGAATTGAATCCCGTTGTTTGCAAATCAAGTATCTTCCCTCTGATTTGCTATCAAGTGTTTTCCATTTTATTTGTTTTTTATTATTTTTTTATGAATTGAATTTTATTTGTAATTAAAATCAATAATTTCAAGAAGATTTTAAATACATAAATTGATTTAGCGTTGTGAATTCAACAAGGTTTGAATTAACTTGTATATTAAATTTATTAAACATTTACATAATTATATTTTTTTTCTTATACTTCCTGAATTTAAATATTGAAGTCAGCACTATTTTTTTTTTAATACATTATGTTAATGTGAGAGGTGTGTCATTAAAATTATCCTGACTTATTCTACAGGGAGTCTACAATTATATACAATATCTTGACTGTTTCTAACATAAACACGTTTAAATAAATGTGTTTCTTTTTCTTCAGAAATAAAGGAGCGGGCAGAAAAGTGTAAAAGCTTGGTCAAATTCTAGCGGAGGCTTGGTTTTTATGTTTAAGTATGTTTTTTAAAAAAATATTAAATTGATAGTTTTTAATTTTTTTTATAGTTTTAATGTGTTAATATAAAAAAAATATTTTAATATATTTTTAAAAATTATCATATATCATAATATCAAACATACATTAAACCGACTTTATTAATATGAATTGAATAACTAGTAAAAGTTGTGAAAATGATTTACGTCTATGCAGGAAAATTATATTTTATTTACTTCTATACTACAATAATTAAAACAACTTAAAATCATTTTAATATTTATATAAACAGTGAAGCTTGTTTTTTTTTTTTTCTCAATTCAACCTTCTAGTTTTTTCATTCTTCCCTTTTTTATTTTAATTTCATTTTTTTTTCTCAATCTTTCCTTACAGTTATTTGGATTACTTTTGAATTGGTCAAATCAACTAAATCACGTTGAACCAACTTCCACACGGTTTAATTTTAAACTTGAACTAAACAAAAAGTTGGGCCAAGAGGTTTTTTAATGTCAATTTCATCCTTTTTCTCCATTTTTTCCTCAGGTTTTTTTACTGGTCAGCCAATTATCTTTGAACCAGCCAAGTTGACTTGATCACGTCGAGACAACTCCCACGTATTTTAATTTTAAACTCGAGTTAGGTAAGGAATTAGATCATTATTAAACCCAGCCCTATAGATCAGCCAAGTCAATTAGATTACATTGGAGAAACTCCTACATAGTTTAATTTTACACCCTGTCTAGGCAAAGAATCGGGTCAAAAGGTTTTTTTTTCTATCAATTTCATCTTTATTTATCAATTTCATATGAATAGTTAATGAGGTCATTTTTTCTCTGTTTTTTTTTCTAATTTTATCCTTCAATATTAGATTTGTATTAAGTTTATTTATTGAATTTTTTTTTATTTTCATCCTTCAACATTTAGATAATTGTGATTTGATCTTCATAATTTATTTTAATTTGCTTT